>ERZ838483.22-NODE-22-length-173524-cov-6.992690_pt1 | contig 173524 bp, 137 predicted proteins | sample MGYA00519939_ERZ838483 | MGnify/ENA primary metagenome ERZ838483 (study PRJEB31850, sample SAMEA3708836) | human gut metagenome | biome: human gut; feature: human-associated habitat; material: faeces | place: China | collected 2014 ...
ACTATAAATGAGCAAGTTCGTGATTTTGCATAAAAGAAAGACACCTTGAATTCGATTGTGTTGTATAATGAAAGTGACCAAACCAACATTTACAGCATTCACGAAAGAAGGTGTCTCCTGCAAATACTATACATCATTCAGCATTCATATACAACCAGTTTAAAAAATTAGATTTATGCAAATCGTATTCTAATCGAATGATCAATCATCTTATGAGTATCCTGATTAGCATCTTTCTTTCGGGATACCATGGAAAAACCACGGATTTTGCCAAAAACAGTTCCTGCCACAGAACTACAATTGCCCATTTCCTCAACTCTGGAAAGTGGGATGAATCGTTGCTTTCAGATACATTAAAACGGTCTGTCATTGAGATTATTTATTCAGAAGCAGCCCGCACCGGAAAACCTGTTTTCTGTATTGTTGACGATACGATAGCTTCAAAGACAAAGCCTTCGTCACGGGCTCTGCATCCGATTGAAGATGCGTATTTTCATCAATCTCATTTGAAAGGCAAACAGGACTATGGTCATCAGGCAATTTCGGTTATGCTTTCCTGTAACGGCATTGTTTTGAATTATGCTTTTGTGCTGTATAACAAGGCAATTTCTAAAATCGACATTGTTCAGGATATCGCAAAGGAACTGCCAGCTCCTCCGGTACAGGCCTATTTTCTTTGTGACTGTTGGTACGTTTCTGAAAAAATAATCAACACCTTTGCCGTACAAGGATTTCATACCATTGGTGCTTTGAAAACAAATCGTTTGCTGTACCCGTCAGGAATGAAAAAGAAGCTCAGCGAATTGGCTGCCGAATTATCCGTGACACATAAAAACTTTGATCTTGTGACAGTTAAAGGCAGAAACTCTTCCTTAACCCCGACCATGAGCACACTACCCGCCTGACTGAATTTTATGGCATTGTCCATAATATTCGACAGAATCCTTCAAATCTCCGCTCTGTAGTTTATTCATACCCAGCACATCATTTACCAGAGACACCAGATATTTCAGGGATTCCATTACCTTTTCTCTGATCTTCTGCTGCATCTGTGGATCATCTGCGTACTGATTTCCATTTCCCTCTTCTACCTTGTGGGTTTTATGATGTTCCAGGCACCTAATCCAGATTCTTTTGTAACGTATCGATCAATTCTTCAATAATTATTGGCTTGGATAAGAATCCATCCATACCGCATTCCAGAACTTTCTTTCTATCCTCATCAAAAGCATTAGCAGTTATGGCAAGAATGGTAATTCCCGACAGTGCCGGATCAGTAAGCGCACGGATCTGCTTGGTAGCCTCATATCCATTCATTACAGGCATCTGCACATCCATCAGTACCAGATCATAATCCCCTGGTATTGAATTTTTAATTTTCTCCACTGCCTCTGCTCCATTTTCTGCTGTATCAACCAGGAATCCATATTCTTTCAAAATTTCCACTGCAATTTCACTGTTCAGTTCATTATCTTCCACAAGAAGTATACGCCTGCCTCTGAAATCTAAATCTGCTGCCGGAAGAATCTTATCCTCTGCCTGGGCCTGTTTCTGACCGATGGCAGCCATCAGAGTCTCTCTGATATCTGACATAAACAGAGGTTTCGCGCAGAATGCAGTCACTCCTGCAGTTCTGGCTTCTGTTTCGATATCTGACCAGTCGTATGCAGTCAGAATAATGATCGGCGTATTGTCATCAAGACTGCGGATCTGACGTGTAACTTCAATTCCATTCATATCCGGCAGACGCCAATCGATGATATAAGCATGAAATGCATCCCCCAGCTCCATTGACTGTCGTGCACGGAGAACAGCCTCTTTACCCGAGACTGTCCATTCCGAACGCATTCCAACCTTTACAAGCATCTTTGTTACACTGTCACAGGTGTTAAAGTCATCGTCTACAACCAATGCCTTAAGACCCTCTAGTTCCGAAATCTTCTCTATGCGATGATGCTCAGGCTGAGTCCGAAATGGCAGACGGACTATAAACTCGGTGCCTTTGTCCTGCTCTGTCTGAACCTCAATAGTACCGCCCATCATATCCACGATGTTCTTGGTAATGGCCATTCCAAGTCCCGTACCCTGAGTCCTGCTGACTGTAGAAGTCCGCTCCCGCTCAAAAGGAGAAAAGATCTTCTGTACAAATTCCTGACTCATTCCAATTCCGTTATCCTTTACCCGAAATTCATACAGTTCGCTGCCTTTTGCTTTTCCCGGGTACTGTCTGAGACGGACAGAAACGGTTCCGCCTGCCGGAGTAAACTTAACCGCATTTGACAAAAGATTCAGCAGTATCTGGTTCAGCCGCAGTTTGTCACAATAGACATCCTCATTCGTAACATCCATGGCATCCATATAAAGCTCCAGCTGCTTCGCATGAATCTGTCCACTGATGATCGTCTTCAGATCATGAAGCACATCCGACAGACAGACTTCTGTTTCTTCCAGATGGATCTTTCCACTCTCAATCCGGCTCATATCCAATATATCATTGATCAGTGAAAGCAGATGCTTACTGGAAGAAAGAATTTTGCCCAAATAATCCTGAACCCTTTTTTTGTCATCAATATTACTTGCAGCCAATGTTGTAAATCCAATAATCGCATTCATTGGTGTCCGGATATCATGAGACATATTGGAAAGAAAAATACTCTTCGCCCTATTTGCAGTCTCTGCCGCATGGACTGCCTCAGAAAGAGCCTGGTTCATTTTCCGGTCAGAGGTACGGTCTGACATAACCAGAATATATTTCTTTTCCCCGTTTACCTCACTTCCCATTGCAATATTATGAAACCAGCGCCTTTCCCCTGTCTTCCGATGTATAAATTCACAATCCCACTCCTGCTGTTCATGAACCGGAATTTCTTTCAGATGATTCTTCTGCGAGTCTTCAGAATCTGCAGGGTGCAGTTTTCTTAAAACACGAATATCCTTGCGAATCTGTTCTACTGTAATACCCAGCAGTTTTTCCGCATTAGGGCTGACGTAATCCGTCTGATATGTTTGGGCATCCAGCATCAGGAAAACGTCATCCACATTCATTGAAAGCTTTTGAAACAGCTCATCACGGTACCGGATCTCCACATCCTTTCTTCTGAGATTTTTCCTGTTTTTCTGGATAATAAGACTGATAAAAAAGGCAGCAATGCAAAGTACAACAGCTCCAACAAGAAGCATCGTGGTAAACTGCAGATTGTTCATACTGGCATTGACAATATCAGCCTGGACAAGTCCCAGAAACATCCAGTCCTGAATATCCGATTTTTCATAGACCAGATAATAATTTCTTCCATCCAGATTCAGCAACATCGCATCAGTACGTCCCGCTTTAAACTTCTCCAAAAGGACATTGATCTCTTTTTCAGACATATCAGAATACCTACTCAGAAAACCGAAGAAATTATACACGTTCCCCCATAACTCGGAAGAATGATCAATCACAACACGACCATCCGGATGAATAATAAAACTCTGGGCATTTCCATCAAAAGCAGAAATATCCAGTACATCTACGATATCAGAATTTTCATAAGCAATGGCAATCGCATCATATTCAAATCCCTGATAAATTCCATGCGCCTTAGGTGTGGCAAAAACAAGCAGCTGGGATTTTCCGGGAACTGCTGCATTCGCTATCACATCATTTCCCTGCCGGATATCCTCTTCAATATTTTCCTGTAATCCAAGATACCCGGTTTCACCTGTCGCCATCTTGTAGTCACCGTCAGATGATAGAAAAAAGAATTCCAAAAAGCCTGCATCTTCCTGCGCTTTCTTTATATAATCACGGATCTCGTCTTCACCGGAAATATTCTGCAGATTCTCGCCCCAAATATGGAGGTAAGTCAGGTTCTTATTTGTCAGTTCTCTCAGCATCTGATCAGACTGATGAAGAACTTCCGTCAGATGAGAAACACTTTCCTCGTAAATAGATTTCGACATAAACTTATAATATCGGAAAACAGCCAGAACAACTCCTATAAAGAGAAGAAGAAAAGCAACTATTCTTAATCCTTTTTTCCTGACAGGTTTCTTTCTATTTCTATTATAATTCTTAACATCCATTTTTCTCACCTCAGGGTTATGTAATCTTCAGGTTCTGCAAGAACGGCATTACCACCTGAAACATATGCTGTCCAGGTATCTTTCACAGATGTAGCTCCTCCATCAAATATCATATTTTCATCTACAGGATAAGTTTCCATATGCTGCGGTGTGGCAAGACAGGTCACCGTGAAAGTATCCTCATCCCGAACTGCCTTTCCATCCTTTGTAACTTTACTTAATGTATAGCCATCTTCCGTTTCATTAATTTCCACAGAAATACCACTAACCACTGGCAAAGAGCCACGGTTAAACGGAATAAATCCTCCCTCATAGCCTTCTACAAAGTTTTTGATTATTTCTTTCAGCTCAGCCCCACTCATCTTGCTGCTGTAAGCCGCCAGACCATTTGGCATGATCATGTCACCTGCCATTTTTTCTGTGTAACCGGCTTTCAGCACATTTCCCGTAAAGCTGTTTCCGGTTGCGATCAGCACATCTGACCCATAGATGCCACGTAGCGTGTTTGCCATAACAGAATATGCTGCATTTCCTCCACTGCTGTGGAAACGGTTGGAATACGACTTCTGTGAATCCAGCACGATATCCTCAGAAGCAGTTTCTTCCTCAAGAAGCTGAGAATTAAATGACTGGTATGCCTGCCCTGCATCGTATTCTCCTGAGATCATTTTGGAAACCACATCCTTGGAAACAGAGAAAAAGTCACTTGACGCAATACGGATATACATATGGTTTTCTTCGATCACAGGTTTTATATCTTTCAGATATTCCGTAAGCTGCATATCCACCTCCTGACTGTAGCTTAACAGATCCTGTCCATCACTAATGATCCTGTTCTGCGCATCCTCTGAAAACATTGTATCCAGTACCTCCATTGCTTTCTTTCTGCGTGTTTCATCCTTTGTCAGATCATGGTTTAAGGCCACCTGGAAATATGGCGTAGTCATAATCCACTTTTCACCGTTCTCCTGAAAGAATGGAAGAAATGTTGTGTTAATGCCCTGATCCTGGAACATTTTTACACCGAAAGAACTGCCAAAGTACATGGCAAGCTTGCCACTTTTGTACATCTCAACAACATCATCATAATTCATATTCAAATCTTCCTGACTAAGCCCTGTATCCTGAATAAACTGTTCCATACGTTCAAAAGCCTCTGGCCAGACGGTATCGTCCAGACCTTCTCTCTTTGTATTTTCCGAGTCACTGTAGACCGTCCGCCACTTGCGTCCTTCCACAGAAGACAACTCTGATATAGACAGACCCTGCAGTGTTTCCATACAGGTATAATCATAAGAATAGTCTGCCGTAAATCCACGAACACCCACTTTGTCAAATGCCTGGCAGGCGGAAACAAAACTCTCGTAATCTGTTGGCAACGGGATATCATATTTTTCAAAAAGGTCTTTGTTCACTACAAAACCATGGGCATCTGCACACACAGGAAGCCAGTTTACGCTTCCATCCTCGTTCCTGAAATTGCTGAGGTAGGTATCATAGACAGCACCTGCCGCATTGGTTGTGGAAAGATCCATCAGACTGTCTTTCAGGGGACTTGCATCATGCAGGGAAAATCTGCAGCAGGTTATAATATCCGGCAATCCACCGTTTTCATCAAGGAACTTGTAGAAATCCAAATCATTATTCCCTACAACAAACTCGACATTGATATCCGGAAGCTGTTCCTGGATATATGGTGCATATTTTTCATACAGGTTTGTGCTCCATAAATATACTGTGATTGTTTCTGCATCTTCTTTTTCCGCACTCTTCCCGCCACAGCCTGACAGAAGCGATACGGCTGTCACCATCACTAAAAATACAGACAAAACCTTGCTCCATTTTTTCTTTTTCATTACAAGTTCTCCTAATAGAATTGTTATAGTCACGTCTATGAAATAACACCATAAAAAAGCACTGCCAAACAGACAGTGCACCTCATTTCATGCAACTGGCTGCCATTTTACAGGCCCTGTAGCTTTGCGTCCCAGACTTTCATCTGGTTTGCCGATTTCCTTATTATAGATTACTTATGCAAAAAACTGATTTTATTATACTATAGCACTCTACTGTACACAAGATAAACATTACCATTTTAACGCCCGAAAGAAGAAACAGCGAAGTGTTTATCGTAACACTCCGCCGAAAGCCTGACCGGTGTGATCCAGCCATTTCCGGCTGCCATTGTATTGACGATATCGCAGGTATCACTGGATGTCCAGTCTGTCATGACAAATTCTCATCGATTTTTGGACTCCCATCGAGTCCAGTCCAAGTTCTTTTTTGTTTTAGCCATTTTATCCCCCTCTTATTTCATCCTATAATTGATTTAACGCATTTACCATCTGCTCAAGCATCTCACTGTCGGAGATGTTGCTGATTATGTTGGATTTAGTAAATCTTACTTTTTCTGCTTATTTCAAGAAAACACTTGGTTTCTCAGTCAGTGCATTTATCCTGCGCTGTAAACCGGAAGAAGGAAGAGAACTTCTGCAATACACGGATAAGTCCATCAGTACGATCAGCGAATTCCTGTGCTTTTCCAGCCAGAGTCATTTTCATACCGCATTCAAAAAACAATTCGGAATGACACCTTCTGAGTATAGGAAGAGGACCTGCAACACTTAACCTCCATTTTTTTCTTTGCAGAAAATATCCGTTCCGTTACAAGTCGTAATTCTTCAATCATATAATCGCAGACTACTATCTGATGGCTCTCTGTTAAGCAGGCATGAAAAATAACTTTTTACCAGCCTTTTAACACAGATACATTATAATTCACAGGATTGTTCACACCGTTTTTTGCCATTCTTCGCCACTCTTTGGGAACTGTACCTACAATCTGCTTAAAATTACGGATAAACGTACCTGTTGTCTGAAAACCGACACGCAGTGCAATATCCGACAGGTTATCATCCGAACGTTCCAGAATTTCACATGCCTTTTTTATCCTTATCAGATTGATATATTCTGCCGGAGAGATGTTAAGATACTCTTTGAATTTTCTCCGTAAATGTGTCTCGCTCATATGAGCTACCTGTATCAGTTCTTCGATACCGATATCTTCCTGATAATTCTTTTCGATATATTCCAGAACATGCAATATACTTTCCAACACTTTATCGTGAATATTCATTGTCTCTGTAAAATTTGCTTCCGGATTCAGCCTCACCAGTTCTATAAGCACTGCCAGAAGTTTCGCTTTTACCGCCAACGAATACATTTCTCCTTTCGCACGCATCTCATCGAGAATACTTTTTATCAGAAAACTACATTCACCCCCTTCACCGAGGGACAGCACTAACGTTCTTTCCTGTAGTCTTTTTACAATCTGTTCTGTTTTTAGCACTTGTCCCGGCATTGCCTGTTTCAGAAAACTTTCTTCATCTACAAAAAGATATTCCCATTTCTGAATCTTTTCGTTATCTGCCACAGTGTGATGGGGAAAGTTTTTGGGTATCACGGTAATGCACCCTGAACTATAGGGAACCATCTTGTCTCCCAGACACATCCATCCCTCGCCTTTATAACAATAACCTATTTCCAGATAATTATGAAAATGCATGGAATCATTTCCGTATTCTGTCTCCCATCTTTCCCCTAATAATGCCAGGAGTGGCATTCCCTGCGGCAGTTCATAATATCGCAGTTCTACTCTTTCCTTTTCCACTGTTTTCAAACTTTTCTACCTCTTTCCATTAAAAACATCTTCCGCAATTTTGTTTTCTTCCGTATAAATACAGATATATTTTACCATACTCATTACAATAGTTGAATCCCCTCATGTTTTTCTGGAATTTATTTTTTTCAAAATATGGCATAAAAAAATTTGCAGAAGTTTCTGATTGATATTGAGTCAACAACTTCTGCAAACTTCTTTATTCAGCGGATAGGATAACAGGATTCATTAACCGGGACAACTCCCACAATTTTTGTTCCGGTGCTGTCTATCTGCATGTTTTTCTTTTTCTGATAATCCCAATGATCACTGCTCCTGATACTGTCACCATAGCTGCCGGCCATAAAACATTTACTGTATCCCCCGTTTTAACAGACTTTACTGCATTTGTTTTTCCTTCGGAGCTGCTCTGTTTTTTACTGCCGGACTGTCCGCTTGAAGAGTTCTTAGCAGACGTATTTTCTATCTGACCGGATATTTTATCATCTTCTTTTTTCGTAACAGTTTCTGACGCATCACCACTGTTTTCTTCCTTTTTTTCTTCCTGTCCGGATCCTGTTTTCTCTTCTTTTTCCGGAACAGTTACTGACAAATCCTTCTTTTCCACTGACACATTGCCACTGTTTCCTGCCAGTTTTTCAACATTTGTCATAATCTTAATGACATCGCCGGTCTTTACGTTACCATCCAGTTCAAATGTCATTGTTGTCAGACATCCCTGTGCAGGCAGCTCCTCGGCCGATGCAAATGCAAGAACGATTTCCCCTTCTTCCTTATTGCCACTTATGCAATCGTTCACCTCACAGAGGGCATTTGTAACAAGCTCTCCTTTCTCGTTTGCTTTTAAATGAAGCTGGCTGCTGTTATACAGAATCCGTATTTTACCGTTTGTGATCGGATCTGCACCACTGATATCACACTGAACCTGTATGGTTCGTTGTTTCATGTTGATTCCCTGATTTTTGAGAGTAACGTTACTGTTCTCTGTCGCAAACACCTGACAGGTTTGTGCCAGGCAAAGAACAATTGCTGCCACTACTGCTAATTTTCTGATTATATTTTTCATATGCTGCCTGCCCTTCTCTCCGAATATCCGATTAAAATGCAGTTATTTTTTCAGAAACCAGTTCCAGAATAGCAGAAGCATCCGCTGTATCGCTTACACCATCTCTGTTCACATCACCAACCAGACATTGTTCTTCGGTCAGCTCCGTCAACTCCGCATTGTATTTCAGCAGCAATGCACTGTCAGCCGAATCCACAGTTCCATTCAGATCAACATCTCCAAGTATTCTTGCTTCCATACATTCCTTCGTTAAGGTTTCCAGTACACGATCCACCACTTCCTGAACTGCGTTATCATCCGCATCGACTTTCGCTGCACTGTTATATGCATCCTGAAGTCCTTCCAGCGTTGTATCCAGATATTTATCCGCATTGTCCAGAATTTCTTTTGCTTTTGCAAGTACGGCTTCCAGTTCTGCCTTGTTTGCTCTTAGCTGGATACCAGTCATGGCCTCCATCAGCTTTTCATATGCCTGGTTGATATCCGCCGTATCCAGTTTCTGTTCAATAACATGTTTTGCCTCATCCACCGCATTCTGAAGTATCCCGGTGGAATCCGGTGTGAATTTATCAGATTTTTCCAGTATATTTTCCGCCTGATCAATGAGATCCTGCAATCGTCCATAATCTTTCTGAAGCATCTGTGTAACCGCTGTGATCAGACTCGTCGTTGCTTCATTTACAGCTGCCTGCCCTGCTTCCACATCTTCATATTCCGTGTTCAGTACTTCTTTTGCTTTTGTCAGTGCTTCCTGTACTGCCTGAATACTCTCTCCTGTATAATCAGCTGTCGTATCCGGGTCTGCCAGCAGTGTTTCCGCATTATTGATTGCCATCTGAAGGCCGGTCTTTTGCACACCGTTTTCCAGATCAGCGTATGCAAGAATCAGATTGCGCCATGCATCATCTACTTCCTGCTGCGAAGCATTTTCATTGTTTAATACTTCTGTTGCCACATTATATGAATTCAACAGGTTATTCCAGCTTTCTTCAGTAAATGCCTGATCACCGTTTATAATTTCCTGAACCATTGTTACTGCTTTTTTGAGACTTGCTTTATTCACTTCAATGGCAACCAATCCCTCAGATGCGTTCTGCAGATTATTCATTGCTGTTGCCACCTCTTCTTCGGTCGCATTTTCATTTTTCAGAACTTCTTCTGCTGCTTTCAGTGCCTGTGTAAATGATGCCCAGGTATTATCCGTATAGTTTCCCTGTGTCAGATCTTTTTTCTCATTATAAAGATCCTGTAGTTTGGTCTTGTCAACAGAAGGTGTATCCGTAATTTCAGGATTATCAAGAACAGTAACGGTAAATTCTGCAGTTTTTTCATCTCCGGCTGCATTTTTAACCTTAAGTGTTACCTGATAGGTTCCATCGGCAAGTCCTTTTTCAATCTGAATCTGCTGTGTTTCTTCATTCCAGGTAATTTTACCGTCTCCGTTTTCACAGGAAAGAGTTACCTCAAAAGGTCCTGTTCCTTTCAGAGCAAAACTGCTGCTTTCTGTAGTTTCATATCCTTCTGTAATCGTCATACCGGAAGGACCTTCGAGGTCAATCGCAACCGGAAGATTCAGCAGAATAGACGGTGCCATATCTGCAGTTGCATTCTTAAAAGCTGCTGCACCTTCGCTGCTCACAAAATATACTTCCGTTCCGCTGGTTTCACATACTGCCAGTGTAAGAGCATCTTTCCCTGCTTTTATAGCATCCGTAACAAAATCAGTAATATCAACTTTTACTTTTGCACCGTTGATTGCCTGATTATCACCGGATGGCTTATCCTGCCCTGCTGTTCCCATATGAAATTCTTCGGACACGCTTGTATTCTCTTCTGTCAAAGTTTCTGCAAACGTCGGTTTTGTGTTCCATGTAATGGTGTCTGCACTCCAGTCGGCATCCTCAACCGCAGCAACTCTTATACTGTTTGTTGCATCCTCATTCGCATTCCTTCTCCTGATTATGTAAGTCAGCATCAGTTCTGCTTTATTATACAGACCTTCTTTTTCTCTTATTTTATCCAGATTAAATTTCAGATAAATAATTTTTCCATCAGTTCCGTCACCGGTATTTGTATTGGTGAAATCTTCACTCATCAGACCACTGTTCGGAATCAGAACCGTTGAGAGATATCTGGTTGTTCCGTAATTACTTTCTTTTTCACCCTTCCAGCTCTGCACATGTGCATCTTCTGCAACAGGAAAGCTCATTGCACTGTTTGTCGGAGAACCAACTTCAATTTTGACGGTACGTTTCACCTGCTGTTCTGTATAATCGGACACCGCAAAGGTTACTTTATATGATTTTCCGATTTCGTCCTCGGATGGTGTCCAGCTGAATTTACCTGTTGTACTGTCAAAAACGGCTCCGTCCATAGCACTTACATCCGCTTCATGAATCGTCACCTCATCTCCATCGGCATCTTCTGCCTGAAGATAGAAGATCAGTGGATTTCCCGCATAAGCCTGCAGACTTTCCGCCGGAGCTGTGATAACCGGAAGTTCATTATCTTTTAGCGGCATACCATTTGCCGTGAATGTAAAGTTATCAACATTTTCAACCGTAAGTTTACTCAGCTGGCTTGTATATTCGATCAGTTTTCCGCCAAGATGAAGATTTTCGATTGTAACATTTTTAATATTACGAAATTCCAGAGGGGAGTCCGCATCGTTAAACCAGCAGTCTCTTACTGTTACTTCTTCCGGATGGAAATTCGTCAGATTTGTCGTATTAGGGAATCTGAGATTATTTTCTCCATTATCTGCAAAGGAACAGTTGTTAAATACAAGGCTCTCATAATTAGGGGTGCATCCACTCGTACCATTCTGAATACTCAGTGCACCGCCGCCACCATTCGGACTCCAGCCGGTCACGTGAACCGTATTCATGTTATTGAACGTATAACTCTTCATCTGGTAGCTTCCGCCATTCTCTTTCCACCTGGTATTATGACCAAGGCGGACCGCATTGGCAAAGGTACTCCAGCCCAGTGTATTATTAACCGTACAGTTTTCAGAATCATCCTGATCCCACTGTAACCTGTCATTATTATAAATACCGGCTGCTGCCGCAATATTTTTTTCTGTATCTGTTAATGCTGATAAATTCTTTCCTTTCAGTGCACTATTTGGAAAACCGTCACTGGGGTTGAAATGACCGGCTGCAAACGTGTCATCATTTCCCATAGTGATGGCACCATTTACCGTAATATTCTTTCCACTTGTCAGATCAAGACCGTCAACCCATGAATGCTGGAATGGTGTTAACCCTTTGATATTGTTATAGGTTATGTTTTGTACAGTATGGCATTCCCAGTTCCACTGTTTGGCATCTCTCACGTAGGTATCGTTGAATGTAATATTCTGAGAATGTACCAGCATACATCCACCCTGATGACCGGATTTGTCTGCATCAATGCTGTCGGTAGTACATATATACGTACCCTGTCCATCGTAAATACCCCGTCCGGATATGGTAATATTGGAGGAATTCCAGATTCCGATAGCAGGCTCCATTGCTTCCTGACATTCCTGCAGACGGTTTACCATCAAAGCATCTTCATCCGTATAGATCGTCAGTGCACCATCTGCTCCATTTCCATCCCAGTCCTTAATGGAAAGTCCTGACCATACATAAGTTCCTGCCGGGAAATAAATGGTATCCAGGTTCTCACTGTTTCTGACTTTCTCAAGAGCTGCCTGAAAAGCGTCAGATACATCATAAGAAAGCCGGGCACGCTTATTTGGAAAAGTAACTCCTTTGCTCTGGTACTCTTCATACACTCCTTCGCCGTATTCCCAGGTATATTCTGTTCCATTATTTAATGAAGTATCTGTTACAGAACCCGCATCTCTGCATTTTTCACCAACTGTATCTGTGATAGGATGTTCTTCCAGATACTGTTCGGAAAATTCTTTAAAGTTCAGTACATTATTCCCACTGAGATTCGGCTTTACTTCTGTCGGATCATTGATAATTGCCAGCTGTGGTTTACCGTTTACATCGTTTTGCGTACCGTTAATATTCAGAATGCAGTATCGCAATCCTTCCGACATCTGAAAAGTAACCGTTTTTTTATCCTCACTGATCGTAAAAGCATCCTGCGGATAATATCTCTCAGGATAAGCAACCACACTGTCGATCGTTGATCCGTCTTTTAACGTCACTTCAAATACAGGCTCTGCATCATCTGAAGAGAATCTCGCCACATCCATGTGATAATATTTTCCTGGTGCACTCTGTTTCTGGTACTTATATACCGACACCGGCGTTCCGTTTGCTTTCAGTTCATACTTTGTCGATTCCTGATACTGGGCAGATTTCCGTACATCGTCGTTGTACACAATTGCTGATTCATCTTCAGCCGTTGTAGGATCATCTCCAGATTTTCCGTAATCATGAACGCTGGGTCTTCCAACTGCAGAAGTCACTTCCGGTACTTCCCCGGCTTCTGCTGCCAACACATGAAAAGGTAACGATGTAACTGCCACAGCCAATGTCATGAAAAGGCCAAACCCTCTGCGCCGTAAGCTTCTGCTGTTTTTGATTCTTCTCATAAAATTTCTTCCTTTCCCAAATACATTCTCTTTTCCTTCAGCTGTCGCCGTTCAGCCGGAAAATATCATTTTTAAGCGCCGCACTTAATTTATTGCAAGTATATCATTCTCTGTCGGATTTGAAATTTTATTCCAAACCTTTTTTTAATCATTTTCAACCATTTTAAGCAGTTTTACAGTTAAATCCGCCACCAGTTTATATATTTATTGTTATCTTTTATAAATATTTTTCTGTAATTCATGTTTTTTTGTATTATTTGTTAATTACCAGTACATCGTTTCGTAAATAACTGTATTATTCACGCAGGATACGGATTCGAGTGTGCAGTTCGAAAAACGTAGGCGTAGCGGGCTACGCTGAGGCTTTTTGAACTGTGCAATCGGATTCGTAGACAAGTGAATGATACAGTTATTTCGAAAACGATGTACTAGAGCGTGTTTGAAAAATAAAATTTGCACAAAACATATGTTTTTACCCTTTTCTTCATGGTAAAATAAAGAAAAAGGGGTGTTTATTATGACATTAAGACGATATGAATTAACCGATGAAGAATGGGAACAAATTGCTCCTTTGCTTCCGCCTGAAAATTCTGGTAAACAGGGCCGCCCAGCAAAAAGTAATCGTACCATTCTTAATGGAATGATCTGGATCGCCCGTAGTGGTGCTCCCTGGAGAGACCTTCCTGAACGTTATGGGGCTTGGCAAACGGTTTACTCTCGTTTTCGTAAATGGATTGAAGATGGCATCCTTGATAATATTTTTCGTGTTTTAAGCCTTGAAGCTGAACTTACAGAGTTATCTATAGATGCCTCTATTGTTAAGGCTCATCAGCATAGTGCTGGTGTAAAAAAAGGGGGCCTTCCAACGAAATCGGATACAGCCGCGGTGGAGCAAGCACTAAAATCCATGCCGTAGTAGATGCGTATGGATATCCAGTTTATTTTATGATCAGTGAAGGACAGCGAAATGACATTAACTATGCCATTCCGCTATTGGAACACGTTGATACAAGTGGAAGTAACATATTGGCAGATCGTGGATATGATAGCAATCAACTGATTGATTACATTTATTCTCACGGTGGCGAACCAACTATTCCTTCCAGACGAGGAACTAAATTTGACCGTCATTGCGACTGGTGGCTTTATAAAGAAAGACATTTAGTAGAAAACTATTTTCTTAGATTAAAAGCTTTTCGCCGAATAGCTACACGTTATGATAAACTGGCATCAACCTTTTTGGGTTTTTTATGCATCGTGTCAATATTGATTTGGTTAAAATAAACAAAAACAAATGTTTTTCAGACACGCTCTAGCACAGATCGGATTTGGATTTGCTGTGTTTACAATAATATCTGCCTTTACTTTTGTAATATCATTACGAATTATCTTAAATGACACTGTGACACCTCATTTTCTTCCCATAATTTTAACACTGTATGTCTATTCCAATCTTATATCCTTTAAACTGATATTTCTGTAAAAAATCCCTTCTGAAAAGAATAAGATTATATCTTTTTCAAAAGGGATTTTAATCATATTATGCTGTCTACCTAAAACTCTTCACCCAATTCACCAGTGAATCATGCCAGATGTTATCATAAACGGTTTTTCGCATCTGATCATCTACCGGACCGTTTGCTGCCATTTTGGCAAGGATGGCCGCCTGGAGTTCTTCAACGGTCATCTCTTCCGGTGCCTTATTCGGATCCGGTGTTACACAAGCAGATGGCTCTGATTTTGCTGTTTCATCTGATGGTGATGTGAGTTCATTTGCTGTAAAATCAGCCGCCGGACTGTTTGCAGTCTCGTTTTCGGATGAATGATTGTTATGCTCTTGTGCAGATACTTTTTCTGAATCCACAGAAATCTCTTTACCTCCAGCCAGATTTTCTACCTGTTCTGTTTTTGATACGTCTGCATTGTCAGTTTCAATCGTAGTTTTCTCTGACTTTGTAGTTTCCGCTGGTTTTCTAGTTTCCTCTACCTTTGTGGTTTTTGGAATAGCCGTCAAAGCCGGACCTTTCTCACTATAATGTTCTTCCGGAATCCAGATATCTCCACTATTTCCAGGAATCGTTACATTGATCCGTCCTCCCTGCACTTCTGCCCGGTTTCCGGAAAGTGCTCCGATGTAGACACCGGTATTACCGGCTGCAAGATTCATTCCTGCAGGATTGTCATCGTTATTGACAGTCACGATTACCCGAACACCATCCAGATCACGGGCAAATGCATACTGGCGGTTGGTCAGTAACAGTTCGTTATAACTTCCGTAACTTAACGCCGGAGTGGCCTGACGTACTTTTCCGAGAGCCGCGATCAGTGCAGTGTAAGGATTTTTCTCTATCGCATCCTGATAATCAGCTAACTGCAATGCCGGACGAAGACTCGCATCAGAGAATTTTTCTTTCTTTCCTTCAATACCGAATTCCGATCCGTAATAGATACTTGGAATACCAGGCAGCGTGTAAAGCAACACATGTACCGGTGCAAAGTGCGCCTTATTGCTGAGTTTTGTGTAGATACGTTCTACATCGTGATTGTCCACAAAATTATACAGATCCAGATCACCCATGTTCTGCAGATATTTTACCGTATGTGCGATCTCAAAATAGTTATGATCGTTGTGTCCGCTGTAAAGAGCTTTGTGCAGCGCGTAGTTGGTTACGCTGTGCAGTGTTCCACCGTTGACCCAGCGGCTGTAATCTCCGTGAATAACCTCACCCATCAGCCAGAAATCTTTTTTCACTTCGTCTGCGGTACGGCGCAGGGCATGCATAAAGTCAAAATCAAGTACATCTGCCGCATCCAGCCGGATGCCATCGATATCAAACTCCGATACCCAAAAACGGATCACATCGCAGATATAATTCTGAACTTCCGGATTTCTCTGATTCAATTTCACCAGAAGGTTATATCCACCCCAGTTTTCATAGGAAAATCCATCGTTGTATTCTGTATTGCCGCCAAAGTTAACATTACAGTACCAGTTGACATAGCGGGAATGTTCACGGTTAGCCTGAATATCCTTGAAAGCAAAGAAATCGCGTCCGGTATGGTTGAAAACACCATCGAAAATCACACGGATACCTTTTTCGTGACAGGCTGCCACAAATGCGGTAAGGTCTTCGTTAGTTCCCAGACGGGAATCCAGCTTTTTGTAATCGGTTGTCTCGTAGCCATGTCCTACGCTTTCAAATAAAGGACCAATATATAGAGCTGTACATCCCAGTTTCTGGATATGATCGATCCATGGAAGCAATGTGTTCAGTCGATGTACCGGTGTGCCGTAATCGTTCTGTGCCGGTGCTCCGGTCAGGCCAAGGGGATAAATATGATAAAAAACAGCTTCATTATACCAACTCATATGAATGCACCTCTATTTTCTAAAATTTGCAATTATTCATATTATTAAATCAATTGCATTTACTTTTTCTATCATAACACATATTTGATAGAAAATCCAGTGTTTTATATACCGGTCAGTATATAAATTTGATCGAACGAGCAAAAAATTTGTTTTCCAAGATTTTTCGCTTATGGAAGATCACTTTATGGACACTTTTCACTCTTGCACAGTTCCATTCTTGATGAGTAATCTTTATTTCTTAGCAGGCATTTTGACTTGCTGTTTGCGTAAAAAAATTCACCCCCGGACATTATTTTCCGAGAGTGAATATTAAATTTACGCGAGCAACGAGCCAAAGTCTGTGCTTGCACGAGACCTTGGCGACTGCCGCGATAACTACGAGAAACTCGCGAAGCGTGTTTCTTGTAGTTTTATGCCATAATCGGTTTTAAAGCTTCTGCCAGTTTTTCTTTCTCAGCTTCAGCTTCTGCAAGATCTTTACCCAGTGTGGTGTAATAAATCTTGATCTTCGGTTCTGTTCCGGATGGACGAACGATAACGGTCTCGTTGTTATCCAGTTTGTAGATCAGAACATTCGCTGACGGAAGACCTGTCTCTTCCGGTTTCTCATAGTCCGTTACTTTGACAACTGTATGACCGGCAATATCCGTCAGAGGATTTTTGCGAAGTCCTTCCATGATGCCTGCCATGGTGTCCATACCGCTCAGACCAGGGAATTCGAAGCTGTCTACTTTGTTCAGGTAACGGCCGTATTCTTTATAGATCTCTTCCAATCTTGCCTTCAGAGAACTTCCGGTACTTCTGTAGTAAGCAGCCATCTCACAGATCAGCATGGAAGCGATAACGGCATCTTTGTCACGAACATAAGGACCAGCCAGATAGCCGTAGCTCTCTTCAAAACCGAAGATGAAACGGTCAACTTCACCTGCTGCTTCCAGCTGTGCAATCTGATCACCGATCCATTTGAAACCGGTCAGAACGCTTCGCAGTTCTACACCATAATGTTCTGCAACTGCATCTGCCAGCGGTGTGGATACGATAGATTTTACTGCTACCGGGTTCTGTGGCATCGTACCTTTTTCGATACGTCCTGCACAGATATAATCCAGAAGCAGAACACCAACTTCATTTCCACTGACCAGTTCATAAGAACCATCTGGGCACTTCATAGCGATACCGACACGGTCTGCATCCGGGTCGGTTGCGAGCATCAGGTCTGCGCCGGATTCTTTTGCAAGATTCAGTCCCAGTTCCAGTGCTGCAAAAATTTCCGGGTTCGGATAACTGCAGGTTGTAAAGTAACCGTTTGGATATTCCTGTTCCGGAACGATGGTAATATCTGTAATTCCGATATCTTTCAGTACCTGTGTAACAGGAACCAGTCCGGAACCGTTTAACGGGCTGTATACCAGCTTCAGTCCTGCGGTTTTGCACAGACCCGGACGAACCTGTCTGGATTCGATAGCATCATACAGGGCACGTTTGCAGTCGTCTCCTACGAAACGGATCAGACCTTCTTCTACACCGGCTGCGAAAGACATATATTTTGCACCGGTTAGAACATCGGTTTTCTGGATCTCATCGTATACGATAGCAGCTGCATCGTCTGTCATCTGGCATCCGTCCGGACCGTATGCTTTATAACCATTGTACTTTGCAGGGTTATGAGAAGCAGTTACCATGATACCTGCATTACAGTTGTAATATCTTGTTGCGAAAGAAAGGGCCGGAACCGGCATCAGAGCATCATAGATTCTGACTTTGATTCCGTTGGCTGCCAATACACTTGCAGCAGTCTTTGCAAATACATCACTTTTCAGACGGCTGTCGTAGCTGATGGCTACAGTTTGTGTGCCGCCCTGTGTTTTTACCCAGTTGGCCAGTCCCTGTGTTGCCTGACGGACCACATAAATATTCATACGATTGGTACCTGCTCCCAGGACCCCACGAAGACCAGCAGTTCCGAATTTTAATGCGACCGCGAAACGTTCTTTGATCTCATCATCGTTTCCTTCGATCCTGGACAGTTCCGGGTTCAGATCGGCATCCTCAAGATCTGCTGCCAACCAGCGTTTGTATTCTTCCTGATACATTATTTACCACTCCTATTATCTTTATTTTTGTCACTTAAAAAGTTATATAGATTGTAACATGTTTTCACAGAAACAGCAACTGCTTTGTGAAACTTAAACGAATGTTAACAAATAATTTCGGTGAAAACGACAAATTCTACTATATTATCAGAAAAATTGCATGTCATTTTCCAATGACAAAACACGCCAGATATCATATCATGTTCTCAATTTTCCAGAGTGGCAAAAAATAATTCATAAAAATCGTCCTCTCCTTCCAGTTTTGGCGAATTTTCTCCCCCACCGTTGGTACTGCGACGCATGGAAGCATAAAACTCTTCCCCTGCCTGAATCAGATCCATCGTATAGATTGGATAACCTTCTTCCTGACATTTTTTACAGAAAGCATCGACAGGATTCTTCTCACTGCGGGTTGCAAAGAGTGCTTTTCGAAGTTCCGGGTCTTTCTTGGCTTTCAGCTGCAGTGCATCCAGTAATTCAATCGTATTCATAAAACATCCTCCTTTATCCCGTGATATGCAAAAGAGGCCTGCCAAATACAATGCAGACCTCCTTGTCTTTTACTGTTTTTAATTATTTCTGAACAATGTTGATGATCTTCTTCGGTACATAGATCTCTTTTACGATCGTACCTGTCAGTTTGTCAGCAACGGCTTCTTTTCCTTTTGCGATTGCATCTTCTTTGGAGATGTCAACCGGGATGCTGATGACTGCACGGGTTTTTCCGTTGATCTGTACCGGTACTTCTACTTCATCATCTTTCATAGCGTCTTCATCATGTTCCGGCCATTTTGCTGCAAATACGGATGTGTCATGACCCAGAACCTGCCACAGTTCTTCTGCAATGTGCGGAGCGAACGGAGAAAGCAGAATTACATAGGTAGACAGAGTTTCTTTGTCAATACCACCGGCCTTCTTAGCCATGTCAATCATTTTGTTGTTATATTCCATGAATTTGGAAATAACAGTGTTCAGACTGAAGCTTTCCAGACGTTCTGTGATATCATGGATCAGACAGTGACGCAGTTTCACCATTTCTTTGGTTTCTGCAACATTTGCTTCTGCGCTATCCTGTACCAGTTTCCAGAAACGGTTCAGGAAACGGTATACACCGTCGATTCCTCTGTCATCCCATTCTGCATCCAGTTCCGGCGGTCCTACGAACAGTTCGTAGATACGCAGGGAGTCACATCCGTAATCTCTTACCAGATCATCCGGGGAAACTACGTTTCCTTTGGATTTACTCATCTTGATACCGTTTTTACCGGTGATCATACCCTGGTTGAACAGTTTGTGGAATGGTTCATCAAAATCAATAGCTCCGATATCATACAGGAACTTGGTATAGAAACGGGAGTACAGAAGATGCAGTACGGCATGTTCTACACCACCGATGTACATATCTACCGGCAGATATTTGTCAGCTTTTTCTTTGGAAACCAGCTCCTTGTCATTTTTGTTATCTACATAACGCAGGAAATACCAGGAAGAACCTGCCCACTGTGGCATAGTGTTGGTCTCGCGTTTTGCAGGTCCGCCGCAGGCCGGGCACTTGCAGTTAACCCATTCGTCAATAGCAGCCAGTGGAGATTCACCGGTTCCTGTCGGTTCGTAGGATTCCACATCCGGCAGACGAAGCGGAAGTTCTTCTTCCGGTACCGGAACGTTTCCACATTTCGGGCAGTGAACGATTGGAATCGGCTCGCCCCAGTAACGCTGACGGGAGAATACCCAGTCACGCAGTTTGAAGTTTACCGTTTTGCGTCCGATACCCATCTTTTCGATCATCATCGGAGCTTCTTTTTTCAGTACAGAAGATTCCATACCGTTCCACTCGCCGGAGTTGATCATGGTTCCGGAAGCTTCGGTATATGCTTCTGTCATATTTTCGATTTCTTTTCCGTCTTTAGCGATAACCTGAATGATCGGAATATTGAATTTGGTTGCAAATTCAAAGTCACGGTCATCGTGAGCAGGTACACACATGATCGCGCCGGTACCGTAATCAGCCAGTACATAGTCAGACAGCCAGATCGGTACTTTTGCACCATTTAACGGGTTGATCGCATAAGATCCGGTAAATACACCGGTCTTTTCTTTGTCCTGCAGACGGTCTACGTTGGACTTCATGGATGCATCGTAGATGTATTTTTCTACTGCTTCTCTTGTCTCATCGGTAGCCAGTTCTTTTGCCATGGCATGCTCAGGAGCCAGTACCATGAAGGTTGCACCGTGAAGGGTATCCGGGCGGGTGGTGTATACAGTGATCTTCTCGTCTTTTCCTTCAACCGGGAATTCAACTTCTGCACCATAGGATTTACCGATCCAGTCACTCTGCATCTTTTTAACTTTTTCCGGCCAGTCCAGTTTGTCCAGATCATTCAACAGACGGTCTGCATATTTTGTGATACGCAGCATCCACTGACGCAGATTTTTCTTAGTTACTTCAGAACCACAACGTTCACATTTTCCGTTGACAACTTCTTCATTTGCCAGACCTGTTTTACAGGATGGACACCAGTTGATCGGGAATTCTTTTTCGTAAGCCAGACCTTCTTTAAACATCTTTACAAAGATCCACTGGGTCCATTTGTAGAACTCAGGATCTGTGGTGTTTACTTCGCGATCCCAGTCATACAGTGCTGCGATCTCGTTGATCTGACGTTTGATGTTTGCAACGTTGTCTGCAGTTGATTTTGCAGGATGTACACCCATCTTGATCGCATAGTTTTCAGCCGGCAGACCGAAAGCATCCCATCCCATCGGGTGAATGATGTAGTAACCGTTCAGTAATTTGTAGCGGCTCCATACATCAGAAATTACATATCCTCTCCAGTGTCCGACATGAAGACCATTTCCTGACGGATATGGAAACATGTCCAGACAATAATATTTTGGCTTTTTGCCATCATCCACATTCACCGGGTGTTCTTCCCAGATATCATGCCATTTTTTTTCTACTGCCCTATGATTATAAGGTACTGTCATGGTTTCTTCCTCCTAGGTATTGCTTGAAATATAAAAAGTCCTTTTGTTTCTGTTTTTCAACTAGAGACGAAAGGACTTTATTTCCGTGGTACCACTCTACTTCATGAAGCATAAGCCTCATGCACTTATGGATTCTGTAACGGGAACTCCCGCTTTTTCTTACTTGCATCTTCTATAAATTATGAAAATGTTTCGGAAAAAGGACTCCGGGGCCAGTTCAAAGCTCTCTTCTGCTGACTCGCACCAACCGACAGCTCTCTGAAAGAACGATACCGCTTTTACTCTTCCCCTTCCAGGTCGTATACTTTATAAAACATAAAATATTTTAACTGCAAAGACAGTGTTTGTCAAGGCTTTCCTGTTATTTACACGGGCAGCAAGCCAAAGTGTTACTGTTCACTCCGTTCCCGGTAACACACCTCGCGATGCACAGAATTTATACCAATCGTATAAATTCGCGAAGCATATTTTATCTCGTTATGGCTGCTCATCAAAACGATGGTTTTTAAAATAGTATTCTTTATCGTGCTCATTGATCTCACGATATACCTTGCATGGACTTCCAAAAGCAATACAGTTTGCCGGAATGTCTTTTGTTACGATAGAACCGGCACCGATCACGGAATTTTCTCCGATAGTTACATCCGGAAGAACGACAACATTGGCTCCCAGCCATACATTATCACCAATGGTGATTGGGAATGAATACATTCCGTCTCCCCGGTGTTCCGGATCAATGGGATGTCCGGTGGTACACAAGGTTACATTCGGTCCGATCAACACATTTTTTCCGATGGTGATCTTCCAGTCATCGATCAGTGTCAGATTCATATTAGAATAGGTGCCGTCTCCGATGGATACATATTTTCCAACAGCTGCTGTAAGCGGTGGAGTGATCCATACATTTTTTCCTACTTTTCCGAAAATATCGTGAAGAAGTGCTTCTCTTCCTTCCATATCTTCCGGTGGCATACTGTTGAATTCTCTTACCAGTGCTTTTGTGTGAGCCTGCAGACTCATATTTTCATCATCATCCTGCCATACATACCCCTGTTTCATTCTCTCCTGCTCAGTCATAGTTTTTCTACCTCCCAGTTAATATTACTACAGGGTTAAGTGTAACATATTTGTGTGGGAAAATCCATCTGCTCTCGAAGAAAAGTATTGCCACGGTACATAACAGTAACATATAACAGTCAGGTGCTTTTTCATAGCATCAGTTGTCCATCGAATCAGAAAAAAACAGACGTGGGAAAAGATCTTGTCCGAGCTCTTCCGCGGTATAATCCGCATTGCAGGATACGCTGGGAGCATACAGGTACGTATATCCATCCCGTATAACCATAAATACCAGCCAGAAATTGGTATCCTCGTTGTTTCCGCTGGTAAAGGAAACAATATACACCGGATAGGAAAGACTCTCAGTATAACCATCGTCTTGGTAAACGGAAAGAATGTTATATATGCCACCGTCGGTCAGTTTTTCTGCTGCAAGGGTTGCGTATGCCTCCGGAGTGTCTGGAAGATCTTTCGGGTTGACATAGCAATAGTCAACGATGCAAGACATCCCGTCTTCTAACATATCGTCATATCGGTGAGTCCCGTCTTCATAATTTTCATTTAGTATAGAAATCATACCGGTATAAGGAAGAGCACCTCCCATGAGAACCGGTATGTCCACAGAATTCTCCTGACCGGACGGCGCATCAACAGGGTCTTTATCTGGTTGTGATGGAGAAGGATCTGCCTCATCAGGTGTATGGGATCCATGATCACTACCTGATTGAGTGTTTTCTGTGGTGTCGATATTTTCAGGAACTTCAGGTTCGTCCGTTATTATCGGATCAGTGTTTTTTTTCGGGTCAGATGGATCCTCGGCGTTTTGTTTGGTGTTTCTATCTGCAGTAATGAATGGAATCTTGAAGGGTAATTCGACCGGAAGTTTGAAAGAACAGGATGTCATGGTCAATGCTGTCATGAGGAGTAGTGAAGCAAAAAGCCATTTTCTTTTCATAAGCGTAGTCTCCTTTCTTCTGATTATAGCAAATAGAATGGTGTACAGAATTCCTTTTTTACATTGTACCATATATTGTGCAGTTTATGTGACTTTGCCTTATAAAATGATCCACTGGTCTTTCGATTATTGTTATCGGTAAACAGTGATTTTTCATTGAGGAGAAACGCTGGAGATCCAGTCTTTTGGCGAACAACCGCACTGCTGTTTAAAATATCGGCTGAAATGAGACATGTTTCGAAATCCGCAGGAAAGAGCCACTTGTTGGATCGGCAGCGCTTCATTTGTCAGTAGATTTTTGGCCTTGTCAAGACGGACCTGTAGCAGGTCGTTATGTGGGGTACTGTGAAAAAACTGCCGGTAATAAGCGTAGAACTGACTTTTTTCCAGGTTTATCTGATTGCAGAGTTGTTCGGTTGTCCAGTGTTTTTCATAATGGCGGAGCATCTCCATGCGAAGTGCCTGAAAATCCCGGTACAACCCTTCTTCTTCTGGGTTATGTCGCTGCCCTTTTTCAAGTCCACGGGCTGCCGTGACCAGAAGCTGGCAGATCAGTGCACTTTGCATCGCTTCGGTATAGGAACCACGGGTGATGTATTCCTGTTGCAGCTGGCGTAGGATCTCTTCTATCTCCTCCGGATTTCGTGGATAAAATACCTGGTTTTGCGGAAGCTGAAAATATTCTGCCGGATTCTCCTGTGCAACAAAATGAAGATAACTGTTCCGGAACTTCTGTACTGCCTGATAGTGCTGCATCTGTCCTGGTGTGTACAGGATGCAGGCATTTTCTCCGGTAATCAGTATACCATTCTCCTGATAAACTTTCATCGGAGTTTTCAGCAATAAAAACAAATAATCGCCGCTCCCCTGTGGACGGTAGATCCGGTCAGCATCTGGGTTGGAGCGGTTGTATTCGCAAAACTGTATGGAAATATCTGAAATCATTACTTCATCACCCTCTCGTATTTTCTAAAAAAAGCATACCTGACACCGGAAAAAAAGTCAATTACTTCGGACAAAAACATCTGGTATTCTGTCAATGTTCTGTTACAATCATAGACAGTACAGACAATACATGTCGAGAGCACATTATATAACCACAGGAGGTTTTTACAATGAAAAAAGCTGAAATTATTGTAGACAAATATTTCCTCACCGGCGCGGTAGACAAAAGGATCTTCGGTTCTTTTATTGAACATCTGGGAAGAGCCGTGTACGAAGGAATCTATCAGGAAGGCAACCCGAACTCCGATGCACAGGGATTTCGGAAAGATACCCTGGATCTGGTCAAAGAACTGCAAGTTCCGATTGTTCGTTATCCGGGCGGTAACTTTGTATCCGGTTTCCGCTGGGAAGACAGCGTAGGACCAAAAGACAAACGTCCATCCAGACCGGAGCTTGCCTGGGGTGTGATCGAAACCAATCAGTTTGGATTAAATGAATTCGCCGACTGGTCAAAAAAAGCAGGAAGTGATATCATGATGGCTGTCAATCTGGGAACCCGTGGACCGGAAGATGCCAAGAATCTTCTGGAATACTGTAACTTCAAAGGCGGCACTTACTACAGTGATCTGCGAAAAGAACACGGTTACAAAGATCCGCACGATATCAAAGTATGGTGTCTGGGAAATGAAATGGATGGTCCGTGGCAGATGGGCCATAAAACGGCTACAGAATACGGAAGAATCGCAGCTGAGACTTCCCGTCTGATGAAATTCATGGATCCTACGATCGAGACCGTAGCCTGCGGAAGCTCCAATCTGGATATGCCAACCTTCGGTTCCTGGGAATACACCGTTCTGGATGAGGCTTATGATGAGGTTGATTATATGTCCCTGCATCAGTACTATGGAAACCGTGATGACGATACCCCTGATTTTCTGGCAAGTTCCAAAGGAATGGATGATTTTATCTCAGGTGTCGTAAGTATCTGCGATGCTGTCAAAGCAAAGAAACACGGCAAAAAGAATATTAACCTGTCCTTCGATGAGTGGAATGTCTGGTATCACAGCAACGAAGCAGATGAAAAACTGGAAAAATGGATCCAGGCACCCCATCAGCTGGAAGATATCTACAATTTTGAAGATGCCCTGTTAGTCGGAAGTATGCTGATTACACTTCTTCGCCATGCAGACCGTGTAAAAATTGCCTGCCTGGCACAGCTGGTCAATGTTATCGCACCGATCATGACCTCTGACACCGGTGCATGGAGACAGACTATTTTCTATCCGTATTTCCACGCAAGTGTATACGGAAGAGGTACTGTTCTGAACACCCAGGTACACACCCCGGTATATGAAAGCAAAACTTACGGAGAAGCTCCGTATCTGGATTCTGTATGTATCTGGAATGAGGAAGAAGATACTCTGACAATCTTTGCTGTGAATAAGAGCCTGGAAGAAGATATGGAAGTCAGCTGTGACCTGAGACAGTTTGAAGGTTACAAAGTAGCTGAACATATCGTTCTGACCAACGATGATCTGAAAGCGGTTAATACAGAAGCTGCTCCGAACACAGTAGTTCCGACACTCTCTTCTGCTACCAAACTGGAAAATGGCAAATTACAGACCGTCTTTGGGAAACACAGCTGGAATGTAATTCGACTGAGTAAATAAGTTTTTTATATGAAATGCTCCCAGAATTGCAGGGTACTTAAAACCCTGGAATCCCGGGAGCGTTTTTGATAACTGTTCTGTAACTATTCAAAGTTCTTGTTATTCTTTTATTCTAACGGTTCCTCATAGAATCTTCCCGCGATTCCCTCAGATTTGATAATGTTGATAAATGCTTCCGGATCCAGGCTGTGAACCAGTGCAGTCACTTCTTTCACCTCATCTTCTCCCAGTACTGTGTACAGCATGTCTTTGTCCTCTTTCAGATAGCAGCCCTGAACGGCAAGATGTGTGATTCCATGCCTGGTACATTCCATAATCTTCTGCTCCAGCATTGCTCCGTGACGGGTGACAATGAACATGGTTGCTTTTTGATCTTTTCTGTGAAGTGTGTTGATCGTCTGTGTGGAAACGAACTGGAAAATGATGGAATACATCGCAGCCTCAAATCCAAACAGAAAACCTGCGGTCGTAAGTATCACCACATTGATACCAAAAACAAAATTCCAGGACGGTTTATGCAATCTGGAGGAAAGATAAACCGCAATAAAATCCGTTCCACCGCTGGAAGCTTTTCCGAACAAAGCAATCGAGATTGCTGTTCCGTTCAAAATCCCGCCAAATACAGACACCAGAAGCGGATCATATGTAATCGGCGTTACCGGGATCAGATCGACCAGAAAAGAGTTCAGTACGATCATCAATACCGTATATGAGGTAAACTTCTTTCCGATCATCCGAAAACCGATCACCGCCGGTATCGCATTCAACGCAATATTGATCACCGAATACGGCAATACAATCCCGAAAAATGTCTCCGCCGTACGCTGTAACAAAAGCGATAAACCGGTAAATCCCCCCGGAATCAGATTCCCCGCCCGGACGAAAGATTTGATATTGACAGACATCAGTAACGATGCCAGTAATACACAGCCTGTCGATATCATCGGCTGTTTCCATTTGGGCGAGGTTCCTACAGTTGTTGGTTGTTGATTTGTAGTTTTCATTTTTGTTCTCCATTGTAAAAGTATTTGAAAAAACTTACCTTTTCCATTTCTATTATAATTGTTTTCCAACACTTCATCAATGGAATTATCATATTCTATTTTTTAATCACCGGAATCTCCGTCTCGTCTTTCGCGTCCAGATTATTCAGATATTTCTTCGTTTCTTTCACGATAACCGGGGAAAGGAGAAGAACGGCGATCAGGTTCGGGATTGCCATCAGGGCGTTCAGGATATCGGCGATGTCCCATACTACATCAAGGGCTACTACCGGGGCGATCACAGCTACGGCGATATATAACACTCGATAAGGAATCAGTCCCTTTTTCCCTGCAAAGTATTCCACACAACGTTCCCCATAATATGCCCATCCAAGGATCGTAGAGAATGCGAAGGAAATAATTCCAACGACAAGGATCAAAGGTCCGATGATCGGAATCTGATCAAAGGCAAGGGAGGTCAGTACACCGCCATCGGTAATCTCATTGGCATTGATGGCCGGGTTTTTCATAATCGTAGAAACCAGTACCAGACCGGTCATCAGACATACGACTACAGTATCCCAGAAAGTTCCGGTGGAGGATACCAGTGCCTGGCGTACAGGGTTTCGAGTCTGTGCTGCCGCTGCGGCAATCGGTGCAGAACCCATACCGGATTCATTGGAAAACAGTCCACGGGCAACTCCGTAACGCATCGCCAGCATGATACCGCTTCCTACCAGACCGCCGGCTGCTGCTCCCGGTTGGAATGCCAGGCGACAGATAGTTGTGATTGCAGGTATGATATAGTCATAATTAATTCCAAGAATCACGATACAGCCAAGCACATAGAAAAGTGCCATAAACGGAACCAATCGTTCACAGACCCTTGCGATGCTTTTGATTCCACCAAAGATGACAACTGCTGTCAGAACGCCAACGATGATTCCGACAACTGCTTTATTGATGTGAAGATTCTCATTGCAGACAGTAGCGATGGCGTTAACCTGTGTGGCACATCCGATACCGAACGAAGCAAACCCGGCAAATACAGCAAAGATCAGCCCCAGCCACCGCATATGCAAACCGCGTTCCAGTGCGTACATGGCACCACCCTGCATTCGTCCATCTTCGGTTTTGACGCGATATTTTACTGCAATCAGTGATTCACTGTATTTCGTCGCGATACCGAACACACCGGTAAGCCAGCACCATAAAACGGCACCAGGACCACCTAAGGCGACGGCAGTTCCCACACCGATAATATTTCCGGTTCCGATCGTAGATGCCAGCGCAGTGGCAAGTGCTCCGAACTGACTGACTTCACCGTCGGCATCCGGTTCTTTGGATACGGAAAGCTTGATTCCTTTTGTGATTGTTTTTCTCTGGATAAACCCGGTTCGGACGGTCATGAAAAGATGAGTTCCGAAAAGTAACAGAATCATCCCCCAGCCCCAGACTTTTCCAGCCACCCAGGTTACCAGTTGACTGAACTTTTCCATATGTTTGTTCTCCCTTCTGTGGTGTAGATATGTAAATCTCATAAATATTTCGTATCTTCATAGCTGCTGAGCGTTTAAAAGATTCTGTACGTTTTCCAGGTGCTCTGATTCCTGTACAGGATATATCAGTTTATGGCATATAGCGGAATATTATGCCGACAATAAGATAACATAGGCTTCGCGATCTTGATATGCAGGAAGATAATTTCCTGTATATCGAAAAAAGGCAGACACCCTCTCGGATGTCCGCCCTTGGACTTACATATCTCATCTATATTTTGTTTATCAGTTGATTTTTCTTATTATAGCATGAAATTCTTTTGCCGCCAAGTGAAAATTTTCTACTCCAGGTTCAACACCGTACAAACCGGAGTTCCTTCCAGGTATTCTACGGTAACCGTGTCTCCTTCCTGCAATGTTACGACCTGCAGATAATCCTGAACCGGGACATCGAAGATCTCGGAATGTCCGTTTAATACCAGGTAGAAATGGGAATTGCCGTCGATAACGCTCTGCGCGATCCGCTGGATCGTTCCAGTGACAGTTTTGAAATCGCTCTCATTTCCAGCAGTAATTCCACTGGTATTCAGGAGTTTCACATAAGCGTCCTGGCAGGCGGATACGGTATCTCCGATGGCAACATTCTGGTATTTCTGGATATTTACCATCGCGTATTTTTTTACCAGTCCGGCACCGTCTTTCAATGCCATAAAGTATGTTGGTTCATTGGAAATATTCAGAAGGATCGGGAAAGTTGCCTTGTACCCAAGGTTCTGAACCTGCCCTTCCGCAGATCCCATCGCCGAATACTCTTCTGCTCCGTTTACCTTATAATATCGTGTCTCTCTGGTACGTTGATTGATCAGAACAAATCCTACGTTGGACTGATCTCCGCTGACAGAAGTTACACCGGTGTATACCCATACATCGTCTTCCATCGCCATGTAATTATATCCGTCTGTAGATTTCAGACAGCCTTTCTGTCCGAAGATGCTGTTGATATAACCGTGTACCAGTGTTCCATAATAATTATACTGCTGAATCAGAAGATCTGCCGGATTGGCACGGTCTACCCATTCCGGACAATCTTTTAACGCGTAATCCTGGCACTCTCCTGTCTGGGCATTACACAGGACAACTCTGCCGATTGTTGCACCCCCAAAAAGTCCAATCGTATACTTCCGCACCGGGCAGACCCAGTAAGGAGTGCCATTATCGTCAATCTCGAAACTTAACTGATCAAAGATATAGGTTGGATAATGAAAACGCAGATGGCGATAAATATTCCGGTTCAGATATTCTGCCTCGGAATAACGGATCGGTTTGTCCAGTTTTACCAGCGAGGTATCCTGTGTCGTCATATCGATCATAATATACGCCGGGATTCCCTGCGACTGGTTGGTCAGCCATTTGATCGGGCTTGCGTAGACCAGTGGAGTCACGCGAACCGGTTTTTCCTGATAATTGATCTGCGAATACAGATCGCTGACCTCAAACTGAGAAACCATATCTACCATACTTCCCATTTTTCGGTTTCCAAGAATCATCGCGCTGTCTTTGTCAAGCAACGGAATCTGACTGAAATTCACCGGCTGGATATCTTCCGAAAAGTCGCGTTCCTCGATGGTCAGCAGATTTCGATACTGTTTTGCGTTTACGATGGGGGAAGATAAGATGCTTCCTGCTGCAAATACAAGCAGTACAGCCATCAGTACGATGCCTCCGATTTTCAGAAACTTGCTGCTTTTCACCTCACGGATGCTGGTAAACTTCTTTTTAGCTGCATAAGCTGCCAGAATCAATACGAGTACAAACAGGATAAAAATCCAGATTCCCGTAGAATGAATGTTGATCGCCGGGATTGTTACATAATAATAAATCCCCGCAAGAACGATCACCAGCAGCACTAGAAGCGCTTTGATTTTTCCTTTTTTCATATTGTCTGCTCTCCTCTTTGGAACTGTTGTTTTTTGTACTATATCAGTATACGCTGTTTTTCGCAAGTATAACCCACAAGAATTCACGAATTCTTAAGGAAGCCGCGGTCACAGAAATTATAAAAATATCCGAAAGTGAATCAGCTGTCAAATAGCTGGTTCACTTTCGAATTAAAGTTTTTATTCTGTTTTACAGAGCTTCGCACTCCGCATTGATCGTATCTTCGGTTGCCTTCATCGCTTCCAGTGTCATTGTCAGCAGTTTTTCCAGTTCCCAGCCGAGCAGATCGGCTCCGCGCTGAATGACTTCTCTGGAACATCCTACGGCAAATCCCTTGCTCTTGTATTTTTTCTTTAAGGATTTCAATTCCATATCCTTTGTACTTTTGGAAGGACGCATCAGTGCTGCCGCCCAGATCAGTCCGGTCAGTTCATCGGCTGCAAACAGTACTTTTTCCATCTCATGTTCCGGTGCCACATCGAGCGTAACACCACATCCGATCGTGATGCCATATCCATGAGAAACTACGCTGTGGATGATATCTTCACCAACGCCGCCCTCTCTTAAAAGTTCCGGTGCTTTCAGGCAGTGTTCTTCCGGATACTGTTCAAAATCAATATCATGCAGAAGTCCTACGATACCCCAGTATTCTGCATCTTCGCCGTATCCCAGTTCGTTAGCATACCATTTCATCACAGCTTCCACGGTAAATGCGTGTTGCAGATGAAACGGATCCTGATTGTATTTTTTTAATAATGCCAGTGCATCTTCTCTTGCTATGTAGTCCATAATTCTTTCTCCTGTCCGGTGTGCACTGCGCCTGAAACACACCTTTTGTAATTCATAGATTTCTTAAAATATTTTTGAAATGATTTCACGCACAGATGTATTATAACATGAAATCGTTTCAAAAACAGAAACTTTTTCAAACAATAGCATTGTCAGCATATGTCTCAGGAAAAACAGTTTTTCACTTCCTGTGCAAAATGATCCGGCGTATCCAGGAAACAAAACGGTTCATACTCCGTATATGCAGACGGACGGCTGACCGTAAGCAGCTGTACCCCATCCTGTGGCAGCTCCGAAAGGATCTCCTGCTTGAATTTTGCCAGTTCTTTTCCGTGCATCATCTGGATCGCCAGACTGCTGCCACCCTGATTATTTTTCGCAATCAGATAACACATCCCGAAGCACCTCCTCACATTCACATTCTGTTCGGATTCTTCCTCTCTCGTACTCTCTTCGCATGGCAATCCCTACATTTGCCGGATAATGTTTACTCCATACATATTTATGCAGCCAGTTGTTCATCTGACGGTCATAGTAAGTATTGTACTGAATCTCGATCGGGTAATGGCGGTGACCATACTGATAATAGATATGTACGCCACGGTATCCGTCATCGTGTGTTTTCCCGTTGGACATGTCTGCAACGGAAATATTCTTTGCTTCTCTCAAACGTAAAATTTCCTCGTAATTATCGCATAATGTCCGAAAACCGAGGATATCGTTAAATACCCGCTCTACCCGGCTTTCCCCGGATGCCCGTTGATATTTCCGCAGGATCGCCTGAAGACTTTTGATGCGGTAATCAATCGGAAGTCCGGATAAAATATCACTGGAATCATACCAGACGACGATATTTTTCAGTTCTTCTGTAAGAAACGCTTCATCCAGACAGCTGATTGCCTGAGCCAGGTTCTCTTCCAGTCTGGTTCGAAAGGACAACTTTCGCAGCAGGGCAAAAGACAGTCCGTCTTTCTTCAAAATATCTTCTACCATTGCTACTGCCCCCTGATTAATCTTCCAGAGTAACTTTCACTTTTTTACCCATAGCTCCGGCAATCTTTACCAGGAATTCCAGACTGGGGTTGTAATTTCCGCTCTCAAAACGGGTGATGTTCGGCTGAGAGATACCGGCACGTTTTCCAAGTTCACTCTGCGTCAGTCCCAGTTCTTTGCGGTACTGTTTGTAAATGTCGACGGTTCGCTGAATCGTCACTTTCTGCTGAGTTTCCAAAAGAATTTTTTCTCCGTTTTCCATAATGATATAATCCATTTTTTCACTTTCCTTTCATGTTTTTATCAATACCGTATGTGATATTCATATGATAACCTATACGGTATGAAATGTCAATAGTAATACGATACAAAATAAAAAAAGTACAGAAATCCCGGAAAAAATATTTTCCAGGATTCCGTACAGTTCTTAATCGTAGAAATATTTGCTATTTTACATAAAGCATTTTTTCAGCATCTTCTGCTTCGGCAAATGGTCCGGGCACGGTTGCCACACCGCGGTGATTTCCGAAATAATCTTCGTCAAACCGGATCGGTGTTCCATCTGCATTTTCGAACGGCTGTTCCGGTTCGAAGGCATTTCCAAGCACTTCAGTGTTGATCATTCTTCCGGTAAAGCCCTTCAGGAACTCATAGATATTGGTTTCCAGATGATATCCGTCTTCTTTTTCCACCAGTTCAACCTTCACATCCTCCCTGTTCTCTGCTGCGGTCAGACCATTTCTTTCCTTTTTCCATGCCTTTGCTCCTCCGAGATACACATTGCCCTCGCTCCATACCGGCAGATGACCAAAGTGTACCGGTTCCAGTTTTACCATATCCACCGGTTTTGTAAAGTCAAACTGTGAGATCCATTCCTCATATGTCGGATACTCGTCGAATGTCCAGGTACCAGCCAGACGATTTTCCGTGTCATATCCATCATCGGAATCGTGAGGAGTAATCACATCTTCTTTCGGCCATTTCTGTACAAAAATATTGTTATAGAAACGGTCATCCCCGTGAAGAATCGTCATGAATCCCATCACCTCTGTACGGTGCGGAATATGATACGGTGTATATCTCCAGCCGGTTCCTTCACCAACACAGGTCAGAGAACCACAGATCAGGTTATGTACCATTGCCACACCCTGTGTTGCGAAACGAAGGGCAGCATCAGACAGAAGAATATTGTTGTCGATCAGTGTCGGTCCATGTCCCACTTCCACAAACAGATCCTGAGACATCATGCCGCCTTTTAAGTTCTGTGCATAGGACGGACGCTGGTTGTCATGGAGCAGGTTCTGCGTGATTCGTGTTCCCTGCGCTTCCCAGTCACACCAGATTCCCATCGTGCAGTGATGGATGTGGTTGCGCTGATACAGAACATCGATCGCTGCATGCATCTTAATACCTGCAATCTCTGCACCTCCCTGTTCCATCATGTTATTAATGTGATGAATGTGGTTGTCCTCGATCACGCTGAACACGCCGCCCATACGACCGATGATACCACCCTGTTCACAGTGATGGATGTTATTTCTGCGGATGATATGACTTCCTACCTTTTCTTTCAGCCAGCCATGATACTGTCCGCGGCATACAGCGTCACGTTCCATCTGTGTCGGACTTTTTACCTGTTTATATGTAAAATAATGATCGTTATCCGGATCCAGATATTTACCTACGGAGATACCTGCACATTTGCTGTTGGAGATATCGCAGTCCTCGATGATCCATCCCTTGCTCCAGTGCGGACCGATCATACCGTCTTGAAATGCTGCCGGCGGTGCCCAGGTGGTTGCTGCCTTGCAAATGGTAAATCCGCTGACTGTAATATAACTTACCCCTGTTTTTGACGGGAAGAAGCACTCACGACGAACATTGATTTCCACGTTTTCCACATTCGGATCTTTTCCCTGGAAATTGGCGTAGATCACGGTCTCGTCTTTTTCGGTATCCTGTTCGGCATACCATTTGTATACGGATTCTTCCGGAACCCAACTGCATGAATAAACTTCCCCACGCAGGCACTCGTCCAGGGTTACTGCCTCATACATCGCACGACCATTCAGATATACGCAGCCGGTATGTTTGTCTGCCTTTGCAAAATACCAGTCACCATATACTGCAGTCGTGTATGGGTTATAAGAACCAAACACACTATTTGCCACACGACATACCCAGGTGTTGTCCTGATACGGTGTCCAGGTTTTAATCTCCTCCGCACCGGTAATCACAGCACCCAGTGGCTTTACACTGCGATAGGTGATCCGGGCATCTTCACGTCCGGCATAGATTGGATCTACATATTCACGGTAAGTTCCCGGGAACACTAAAACCTCATCACCCGGTTGTGCGATCTTTGCAGCATCATTGATTTTTCGAAAAGGAGTTTGTTCGGTTCCATTTCCGTTACGTACAGCATTCACATCTACATAGATTCTCATGTTCATAACCTCCATTGTACTTCATCTTGTATAAAAATCAGTTATTATGTAGATTTCTCAATTATGCTTTGAGAAATATGGCCATTTATGGTTATTATACTATAGACTCTGATCTGATAAAAGATAAATCTGACAGTTCCAGAAAATTAGTTTTCCGTACATGAATTCAAAACGGCTGGGAAAGAAACTACACCGGGAGATTGCGGTATTGCTCGATGTTTCTCTCCTGATTTTCATCGTAAATGAAATAATAATCGATTTGACCGGTTCCCTGGGTATAAATATATTGTCCATAGGTTCTCACGTTACAGAATAATACGGTACTTCCCGCCGCAACACCGATGGCATATCCCTTATTGGACAGTACCAGTGGCATCCGAAGTTTTTTCTGTCCAAAAGAGATATACCGCGCTTTCGTGCTCAGATCCATAAAATCATCTGCAAGAACACCTTTGGATTTCAGGCGCTCATTTTTATCCCAGACGAAAAAGTTCCAGGTTTGACTGTCCAGAAGCAATCGAGGTTCCGAAGGATTTTCCGTAAGCAGTTTTTTACCGTCTCTGCTTAAAAACTGCACAGCACCATTGGCTTTTTCCACCCGAATCAGGATACGATCAGCCAGAAGCTGTACTTCAGAACGGGACTCTTTTGCGCCCCATGTTACTGCGGTATCTGCCTGTGCTTTCCAGTTCGTATCCTGGATCGTGCCAGTGACACCTTTTACAAAGCTGATACGGATCGTCGACGGTGTGATCGGTGTCAGCCGAAGAAGTCCGGCTGCACTGGCGATCTCCAGATACTGCTTTGTCTTTTTCACCCATTTTACAGAAAAATTCCCTCTGGAATGTCCTTTGACCTGAAGATGACTCTCCGGTGGGAAGGTTCCATATGTATACGGGGATGGATTCACCAATCCGTCGATGGCGGAAGATTTTAATTTTTTATCCGTTGATTTATTTAACAGATTTCTGTTTTTGGGAATCAGTGCCTGATGTACTTCAAACGGCTTTGGAATTAGCACCGGTGTCTCTGTTCCGGCAATTTCCTGTTCCTTTTTCAACTGGATCTTTCGAGGACCCAGATAGCCTCTTGCCTGCCGATCCCTGTCGCCCTCTTCTCTCCGCTGCTGTTCGATCTCTTTCTGCGTGTGTACCGGTTTTGCGTATTCTTTCGCTTTTTGCAGACTTTCGGTCTGAAATTCCTGCATATGTTTTTCTTTCGGCACTTCGGTTCCTATAATGTCCGTAAGAGAATCCTGATACAGTACGGTCAGTTCATGGAGCGCACGGGTAGTGGCAACATACAACAGTTTGATATGCCCGTTATCCTGTGGGTATTGTTTCTTTGTTGGATTCCACAGAAGTACTGCATCAAATTCCAGCCCCTTGGTATACACCACCGGGAGAACCATGATTCCCTCTCCAAACTGACTGCGTTCCGGTGTGTAACTCATCAGATTCGGAGTATCCTGTAACAGATCCGACACCTCTTTGGCTTCCGTCTCATCGCGGCAGATTACAGCGATTGTTTCGTATCCGTTTTTTTGCCATTCCTGAATCTGGTTTGCTGCTGCATCTTTCATAGCAACTGTATCTGCACTGGCTTGCACCTTCACCTGCTTTCCGTGGCGAATGATCGGTTCCACCGGATAAATCGGGAAATCTCCATGCCGAAGGATCTCCGTGGCAAATTCTGAGATTTCCACCGTGTTTCGATAGCTTTTCCGAAGCAGTCCGAATGCATCGTATGTTCCCCGCAGGATCAGTCTGCGAAGTTCTTCCCAGTCATTTAACCCCTGTCCAAAATGGATATTCTGAGAAGTATCTCCCATAACAGTATAGGTGCATCCCCGCATACAGTAGTGCAGGCAGCGATATACCATCATACCAAAGTCCTGTGCTTCATCGATGACCACATGGCTTGCTTCCCTCACCGGATCGGTTTCCTTGATCCGTTTATAGATATATGCCATCGCCGCAAGGTCGTACACATCAAACGATGTATCTGGTATTTCGATAGGAATTCCTTCTTGCTGCTGTGCACGGAGAAAATCCTGATAAAAAGTTCGCACGGAACCATTCCATTTTCCGTTGCCAAAGTAAGTGCTGTATTTTTTGTCCAGTATTTTCTGCTCTTTTTCTGTGAAAGAGATCACTTTTCCCGTGATCACATTTTCATAGCGGGCATACAGCATTTTATTTAGCATCAGGATCTTGCTTTCCATCGAAAGGAGCGGATTGTCACGCAGATACTCCCGGATCATCGCAGGACGCATCAGACGCACACCCGTTTTTTCCATCACGATCGCCTCCTGTGGAATCTCCTGATTTTCGTATGCCTGACAGTACGCTTCCAGTTTTTCGAACCAGGCAGTACTTCCTTTCTGTTCCTGCCAAGCCTCCTGAGATACCGGATGAACGCTGTATATTTTTCCATTCCATTCCTCATACAGAAGGCGGATAAACAGCTCTTCCATCGTCATCTGACGAATCCCGTATACATCCAGCTCCGGCAGAACACTGGTGATATAATTCAGCAAAATCTTATTGCTTCCGATAATATAAAAATCTTCCGGGCGGAAATCCTCTTTGTAATTATAAAGAATATAGGAAATACGGTGCATCGCCACTGTGGTCTTTCCGGAACCCGCCACACCCTGGACAATCAGATTAGTCCTGGGGGAGCGACGGATCAGCAGATTCTGTTCTTTCTGAATGGTTGCAATGATCTCTCCAAGTACGTTTTTTTTGCTTTTGGCAAGGTATTTTGTCAGAAGTTCATCATTTGCCACCACATCCGAGTCAAAATAGTCTTTCAGCCGGTCATTTTCAATCTCATACGTCCGTTTTCTTTCCAGATCGATCGTATGCGTCCCCTCGGAAAGAACGGTATACGAACAGGGACCAAGACCGTTTTCATAATAAACAGAAGCAATCGGTGCACGCCAGTCCAATACTAACGGCTGCGCATCATCCCCGGAGATTCCAACACGACCGATATAATACGCTTCTTTTTGTTGTTTTTCTTCTGCAAGAAAATCAATTCTGCCAAAATACGGTTTCTTTCTGGCTTTTTCCAGGCGCACCATATTCTGTTTATATTCTTTCAGACGCGCCGTAGCATTGTTCCAGAGTGTCAGACCTTCTTTATCTTTTGCATCGTAAACTTCCATCAGATCGGCAAGATCTTCATTTGCCTCCCGGATGGCTTTACGCGCCTGCACCAGATGTTCCTGCGCAATGTCGATGACATATGCAAGCTGTTGTTCTTCCGCTTCTCGGCTGGTACCGGGAAGTTCTGCTGCATCCTTTTTCATTTTTTCTGCCATAGCTCTTCTCCTATACATTCTCACATACGACAGTGCCCATCCCCTGCAGATCTCTCGTATTTTTGTAACTGTTCCGTTCCTTCACAGTTACAGGCAAAAATGCATTTAAGATCACCTTCGGTGATGGCATTTTTGCTCGTATGTCTCGGGATTTTGGCATATTCATGCCAAAACGCCTCGCGGAATATTACCTACTGAATAGTTACATTACGTTTACATTATTTATGATTCTTATTCAAACAGTGTTTTCATCTGATCCAGCGAATCTACACACGCGGTCAGCATCTTCTGAAGTTCCGCGTCCGGTTTTGTCTGATCCGGCACCATGACAACCTGACAGCCTGCCCGGTACGCACTGGTCACTCCGTTCGGTGAATCTTCTACCGCCATGCATGCAGAAGGGGCGAGTCCCAGCTGTTGGCAGGCATAGATGTAAATATCCGGTGACGGTTTTCCGCATTTGACCATGTTTGCACAGATGATCCGGTCAAAATACTCGTACAGTCCGATCTGTTTCAGATATCGTGCCGCGCGTTCCGTATCAGTTGCCGTAGCGATCGCACGCTGGATCTTCTTTTCTTTCAGATATTCAAGAAGTTCTACAGCTCCCGGTTTGATCTGGATTCCATCCCGTTCCAGATATTCTTCCATCAGCTGTTTCCGATATACACGAATCGCCGGATAGTCCAGATCGGGATCCTGAAACATTTCTTTCAGATGCTCCGGCGCATATGGCTGTCCCAGCGAACGCATGGAAAGTGCCTGCTCATCACTCATCGTATAACCAAAATGCGCCAGTGCCTGTGGCCAGCAGATCCGGTAATATTTTTCTGTGTCAATCAGTGTTCCATCCATATCAAAAATTACTGCCTGTATCATTCTTTATACTCCTTGTCTGTTCTTTTCCTGTAGTCGCAAATATACCAGTTTGCATCGACAATCGTTCTTATATTTTACTACAAACCTGCACGAAAAGGAATAGGAGGATCGTTGATTTGACTGAGAAACCAGTGACTGCCAGCTTTTTCAGATACATCGCAGCATAAAAAGAACTCCTGCCAGCTCTGTCCGCCTGCAAGAGTTCCCGTGTTTTCAGACACGCTCTGGTATGAAGTTGTTAGTGACTGCATTTGTTATATTTTGATTTACTGATTCCAAGAATCACACCGAGAAACGTATCAATTGCCGTGATGGTTCCCACCAGCTGTTCTCCGTAGGGAAGCCCCCAGATGCCAGCCAGTGCAAAATACAACGTTCCCAGAGCCGGCAGAAAATACATGGCGAGCCATTTTAATCGATCATATGTTTTGTTACTCATATTGCATTCCCCGCTTCCTGATATGTCCCACCGCATCTGTGAGACGATACCCAGCTATCTATCTAATTTACCATATGCGTGAAATGCGTTTTCTGTCACTCTTCTTATTTTGCAAGCGCAACTTTTTTGTGCTGCCCACTTTCCGATGCTCTGCCGGTTATATCGGATGTTACTTCTGTTTTTTCTCGACTCCAAAGATAGCGATTAAAGAACACAGAAGCAGAAACATCGGGTAAAAAAGCCGTGGCATGATCTGGAAAGCGGAAATCTCGTATCCAAGTTCATGCGCCGCCGAGATGGCTACCAGCATCTGTGCCCCATACGGAATAACTCCCTGGAAAATACAGGAAAAAGTATCCAGTAACGAAGCTGTTTTCTTCGGTGTCACGCAATATTCCTGGGCCATCTCTTTTGCAATCGGATTCGCCATTACGATTGCAACAGTATTGTTGGCAGTTGCAATGTCCATCGCTCCGACTAGCAGTCCCATACCCAGCTGCCCGCCGCGTTTTCCTTTAAAGATCCGGTGGATCCAGCCGAGCAACGCATCAAATCCGCCATATTCCCGGATCAGCGCACACATGGCTGCAACAAGGATCGCCACCATACAGGTCTCAAACATACCCGAGACGCCGGAACCCATATTTGCCAATAGATCGGTCGGTGTGGTATGTCCGCCAAGCAGCATGATCAGTGCACCGGAGGCAATGCCGGTTAGAAGTACCACAAATACATTGATACCGATGATTCCACCGATCAGAACCAGCACATAGGGAAGTACCTGCAGCAGATGGTACGACTGATCGACTCTTCCGTGAATCTCTGTCTGAAAAGACAGAATCAGGATCAGAACCAGTGTGATCACCGCCGCCGGAAATGCAATCCAGAAGTTTTCCCGGAATTTATCTTTCATCTCGCAGCCCTGTCCGTTACAGGCTGCGATTGTTGTATCGGAAATAAAGGAAAGATTGTCCCCGAACATTGCACCACCCATGACCGCTCCGACACAAAACGGAAGATCAAACCCGGATGCAGCAGAAACAGCAACTGCAATCGGTGTCAGCAGGGTGATCGTTCCCACAGAGGTTCCCATTGCCACCGACACGAAACAGGCAACTACAAACAGCACCGCAACCGAAAACCGCGCCGGAATCAGCGCCAGCATAAAATAGGCCACACTCTCCGCACTGCTTCTTCCGACAACGCCGACAAAGCAGCCGGCGGTCAGAAAGATCAATAACATCGTAATGATATTCTTATCGCCCACACCTTGCGCCATCAGCTCCAGTTTTTTATCAAAATTTACTTTCCGATTCTGTACACACGCCACCAAAATCGCCGCCAGAAACGCTACGACGATCGGCACGTTATAAAATCCCATCGGAATCTTTAACACATATTCAAACAAAATTCCAAGCCCCAGATATAATACCAGGAACACGCCGATAGGGAGTAACGCAATTCCATTTTCTTTTTTCATGTTTGTTTTTTCCTTTTCTACTATCATTCATTTATTTTGATTTTGTAACTGTTCCATACTTTCACAAGTACCCGTTTTAATCCATTAGTTAATTTCACTTTAATGTTCATATGAAAAATCAGATTTTTCACATAGCTGGAAACGTAATTACTCTTTTACCATGTATATGGTACAGATTTTAGTCTTTCTATTTATATCAATATTCCGCAGCAATGATCTATTTCATGTTGTATGATCTGCGCGATCCAGCCGGAATACATCTGTCGCTGTTGTTTGAAATTAATATCCTGGTATTGCACTTCAATCTCCTGATACCGCATACATTTTCTCACCCCTGCCAGAGAAAGACACCCTTCTTCCGTCTCATACGCCCCTGACTTTTTGATGATCTTCGGATTATACATCAAAACATTCATAAATCCCATGTGCACAGCAATGATATTTTTCCGTACCCCGATCATATTCGCCGCCATACCAACACACTCTTCTTCATGTGCCTTCAAAGTATCCAGCAGATCCATCCCTGTCTTCCGGTCCGACTCAGTTGCCGACTCGGATGGCTGATTCAGGAAAAAGATATCTCTCATAATTGGTTTTACCATAATACGCCTCCATAATACAAAATGTCTCCCCATGGGACACATCACTTGCGTGAGAGGTGTGGGGAGTCCTGTTATTAATATAATACAATATTAATTTTAAAAAATCAATGGTACAAAATTTTCTTTAACGTTTCATATATTTCCTGAATTATGACGAACCTGGTCATGCCGATACCATTGTAGAAACCGATGTAACAGAAGAATACCGCCGTAAAAATACAGTCAATCGCATATGCTTTCAGATAATCGATCGCTGCCAGGATCACTTCGGAATCGGAAGAAAGGATATTCGCCAGAAGATCTCCATGGAAAAAGCCGGATAAGAGGCAGGTATCTCAACCTGACATCTTATCCGGCTATTGCTTCCAATGAACCCAGGATCATTCCTCTGAACCGATCCCCGATATGCAATGCAACAAATTGCCCTCCGATGAACTATGAAACAGTATATAGCAAATCCTGTGAAAAAATCAAGAACAGGATAACACCAGAGGCACAATTTCTCCTCTTTTTACATCGATCAATCCATGATCGGTCAGTTTTAATGCAGGACTTACAGGGAGTCCAAGCGTTCCCACAGACATGATCGGATTGTGATGTTCATATCCCAGAGTGATCAGACTTTCCCGCACTTCTTTCAGCGCACTTCCTGTTGCTTCAATGGATGCCTCCGAAAGAATTCCACAGACAGGTAATGCAAGTTCCGAGAGAATCTGCCCATCTTTTACTGTAAGAAAACCGCCCTGCAATTCTCCGATTCTCTGTACGGCGAACAACATATCCTCCGGATCATTTCCCGCAACAAACAGATTGTGGTGATCATGAAAAAATGTAGTTGCTACGGTTCCCTCTCTCTGACACGAACCTGTCAGAAATCCATAACCGATATTCCCATTTTTCCCATGGCGTTCCAGAACCATCGCCAGCAGACATCCGCTTTCCTGCCAGCAGATCTTGTGCTCTTTTACCTGCATGGTTACCAGTTTCTCCGTGGTCTGGGTGCGATCCGGATGTACTTCCATCGCACGGACCGTTACTTCCCCTTCTTCGACCGGAACTTTAACATCAAAATCCGAAAGTGTTACTTCCGGAATGGAAACACTGTGATAAAAATCTTCCGGGAATGCATACGGTTCTACGGGGAATGTCTGTCTGTCCTCTTTTTTATAGATGGAAATTCCATTTTTAAACACCGTTTCAGGCTCCAGTAATTTTGCCGGATCCTTCAGAAGGATAAAATCTGCCAGTTTTCCCGGAGCAATCACACCCCGGTCATAAAAATGCATTCTCTGACACGGTGTATAGGTCGCGCAGTAAATCGCCTGTTCCTTTGGGAAGCCCATCTCTATCGCCTTTTGTACTACAGTATTCAGATGCCCCTGTTCATATAAAACATCTGCCATCGTATCATCTGTCACAAAAGAACAATATTCAAATAAATGATTTTCACAGATATACGATAACACTTTCGGCTTCAACATCTTATCCTGGATCTCAAAGAACATTCCATTTTCGATCCGCTGTTTTACCTCTTCCAAGGTATGTTCTGTATGATCTCCGTTAATGCCAAGATACAGGAATTTTGCAAGATCCAGATCCACCAGAGACGGGCAATGTCCTTCAATCACATATCCCGGATGTTCCTGCCGCAGATAATCCAGAAATTTTGTGATTTCCAGATGATTTTCCCGGATAATTTCCCGATAATTCATAATCTCGCCAACGCAGACCACATCTTTTTCACCAAGCAGATGCTTCATCTCCTCAAAATCAATCACACCGCCGGTGGTTTCCAGCTTTTCACTGGTCGATGGCACGCTGCTCGGAATCCCGTAGAAAATATCAATGGGTGCATCTTTTGCCGCAGATATCATCTCAAGGATTCCGCGAACCCCTTTGACATTTGCCATCTCATGTGGTTCGGAAACCACTGTGGTGACACCATTTTTCGCTGCACAGTTTCCAAAAGAGCCCGGCGTTGTCATAGAACTCTCAATATGCATGTGGATATCAACCATACCGGGAATCATGTATTGCCCATCTGCATCGATTGTATGTTCCGCATCAAACAGATTTTCGTGCTTTCTGTCAATATAGTAGAATTTTCCATCTTTTACAGAGACATCTGCATCGATAAATTTTTTCAGATACGAATTAAATACTTTCGCATGTTTTATCAACAGCTGAATCTTCTCCATCTGTTTTCACCTCATTTATACAATAGAATAAAAATATAAGAGACAGACAGCCACAAGAACATACATCACCGGATCGATTTTTTTGATCTTACCGGTTGCAATCTTCATTACCAGATATGCCGGCAGTGCCACGCAGATACCATTTGCGATGTTGTTGGCAAAAATTGTGAAGGTCACACACAAAAATGCCGGGATATACTCTGTGATATCGGAATAATCAATGTTTTTCATTGCACTCAACATATTGATTCCAATAAAGATCAGTACCGGACCGGTTGCTGCTGACGGGATCACAAGAGCCAGTGGTGCCAGGAACAGAGAGATTCCAAAGAAAATACTGGTAAAGATGACCGTAAGTCCTGTCTTACCACCTGCTTCCACACCCGCAGAGGATTCCAGATAGGTAGTCATGCTCGGCATACCGAACAGTGCTCCAAGACTTGTGGAAATAGCATCCACTTTAAAACATTTATCAATACCCGGCAGATTGCCGTCTTTGTCCAGGTATCCTGCTTTCGCTCCAACACCGAGAACCGTACCAAAAGTAGAGAAGAAATCCGGTACAAACAAGGCGATCAGGAACGGAATATAAGCAAAATTCAGCGCTCCAAGAAAATCAATATTCATAAATTGTTTGCCAATACCAGCCGGAAGAGAAAAAATCTGCTCCGGAGCATGTGTCACACCGAACGGAATTCCCACAATCGTAGTCAGCACAATCGCCAGAATCATACCACCCGGAACATTCCGTGCCTTGATAACCATCAGAATCAGAAAACCAATGGCTGCCACGATAACGGACGGAGAAGCAAGATCGCCAAAAGACAGGCAGTTTTTCGCATCATTTGCTACGATCAGCCCACAGTTTTTTGCTCCCAGAAGCGCAATAAACAGACCGATACCGGCACTTACTGACTGTTTCAGGCTGACTGGAATCACACGCACAACAGCTTCCCGCAGTCCCAGAAAAGAAATGATGATAAAAAGTACACCACTCCAGAAAATAACGCCTGCTGCAATCGGTGCGCTGACACCCTCATTCGTAATCATAGACGCGATAATACCCACACTTCCAAGTCCCGGTGCTAATGCAAACGGACGGTTGGTATACAATGCCATCGCACAGGTAGTCACGATAATCAGAAGAATCATAATCGTCAGAGTTACATGTTTGTCAAATCCGGCTCCGGACATGATGTTTGGTACAGTAGCAAGAATGTATGCCATAGTAACAAAAGTAGTCAGTCCGGCAAGAATCTCTGTTTTGATATCCGTATGAAATTCTGACAACCGAAACTGTTTTTCCAGCCAATTTTTCATTTGTTTTTCCTCCCTCAATAAGATATGTCTTGATAAGCTGATAGAAAATATTGTAAAATAGGCAGTACAGGAAGTCAAATTCATATTTTACATAAATTTTATGCCAAAACAGAATAGTCAGGGGGATTTTATGAACTACAGTGAATTGCACTATATTTTATGTATCGCCAAACACCAGAATCTTACCAGGGCAGCGCAGGAACTCTACATTTCCCAGCCCACACTCACCAAGCATCTGCAAAAACTGGAACGGGAAATGGGGGCGAAACTCTTCAGCCGAAATGGAAATACTTATGTGCCGACCTATACCGGAAGAAAATACATGGAATACGCCCGTAAAATTCTTCAGGTAAAACAAGACTGGGAAAAAGAACTGAAAGATCTGACGGAAAATAACGAAGGGGAATTGAATATTGCTGTTCCACTGATGCGAAGTAGCTGTATGATTCCACAGATTATGTCAGAATTTTCAGAAAAATATCCGAATGTCAATGTCAGCATCTGGGAAGAGGCATACTCTATTCAGGAAAAACTCCTGTTGAATGATCAGCTTGATTTTGGAATTTTTAATGAGACGAGGGAACATCCAAAACTGGAATACGAACTGCTGAAAAGAGAGGAAATTCTTCTGGTTATGCCACCGGATCATCCGTTGGCATCTTCCGGATATCCGTCTCCCTCCGACCGGTATCCGAGAATCGATCTGTCCACGCTTGCCAGCGAACCTTTTATTCTCCATTTTCCGGAACAGACCACCGGAAAACTGGTTCTTGAAGCCCTGGATCGCGCCGGTGTCCAGCCCCGTGTACCGGTTCGAAGCCGGAACACGGAGACCTGTGTAAAACTTTGTATGCAGGGAATGGGCATGTGTTTTACGCCGGAAACATATATACAGAATATGGAATTTTCCAGAAAACCGGTTTGCTTTTCTGTCGGAGAAAAAGGAATCTTTACAACACTGAGCATCGCTTTTCGCAGGGGAACTTATCTTCCCAAATACGCCAGGGATTTTATTGAAATTGCACAGAATAAATAAGGATTTCACTGATACAACGGATGGTTTTTGTGCCATTCTCTATTATCGCTTCTGCAACAGCAGATTCAACCACTTTTCTTCTTCCCTTCCCGGACGCACATCACCGGTCACCCAGGATTCTGCTATGGAAAGTGACTCAGTATCACGGATGAATCTCTGGAAACTGCTCCAGGTGAAATCCGTGAAATATCTGCCGTTTCGCATCCCTTCATACTCTCCATATTTGAAAGAAGTGTAGATCCATCCATCGGGACGCAGGGCATCCGCCATTTTTTTCAGCACAGATCTTAATTCTGTTTTTTCCAGATGCAGAATCGAAGAACACGCCCAAATACCGTCATACTGCTCCCGGACATCCAGATCCTGAAAATACATCTGGCGTATCGGAATTCCTGTATAGGCACTGGCGATTTTACACAGTTCTTCGGATCCGTCTATGGCCTCCACCTGATATCCATGTTCCAGAAAATATTTGGTATCTCTGCCGGAACCGCAGCCAAAATCAAGAATTGCCGCTCCCGGTTCCAGTCTGCTTAAAAACCGATTCAGTGTATCTGTCAGATCTGCGTGAACTGTACCGCTGACAAAAGAACCGGCATTTTGATTATAATATTGTAATGTTATATCGTTGCTTTCTTTATACATATTTATATCCTTTTCTATTACAAATAAAATTATGCAAATCAAAAACAGCTTTCAGGAAACTGACACGTAACCCGGAAGCTGTTTGATTATTACTATTTCACCAGTTTAAATGTCTTTTCCAGCATAAAGAACATCAAAATCAGGAAGAACAATACATAAACCGGAAGTAGACCGACAGAAATATGGTTTGCGATCAGTCCGAACAGCGGCGGCATAAAAGTAGATCCCACATAAGCACTTGCCATCTGGATACCGATGATCGCCTGGGAGTTCTTCTCTCCGAAATTGGACGGTGTTGCATGGATGATAGATGGATAAATCGGTGCACAGCCAAGTCCCATAATAACCAGACCAAACAGTGCAAATTCATCGATGGATACCGGTAACAACATACCGATACATCCAACAAGAATGATAGCGATGCCCAGACGAATCATCTTGTGGTCTCCCATTTTTTCTGTAATAAAGCCTGCCAGAAATCTTCCAAGTGTGATACCGATGCAAAACAGGGACGCAAAGGCTGCTGCACGTTCCGCAGAGATTCCCTTTGCTCCTACCAGATAGCTGCTTCCCCACAGAATCACTGCTGATTCCAGTGCACAATAGGAGAAAAATCCAAGAAGAAGATTCGGAACGCCTTTGATCTTCAGTGCACCTTTGATGCCTACCATCTCTTCTTCTGCCCTTTCTTCCTGCGTAGTTTCTTTTTTATTCACCTTCCATATCGGCAGTGTCACGAAAAGAATCAATGTTATTCCGATCTGGATAAAAGATACCATGCGATATCCGTTCTGCCACACCGATGTGGTCAGTGCATAACTCATCACATACGGACTGATAATGGTTCCCAGTCCCCAGAAACAATGCAGCCAGCTCATATGCCTGGAGTTATAATGAAGCGCTACATAGTTGTTCAGTGCAGCATCAATCGCTCCCGCACCCAGTCCATAGGGAATGGCCCATAGACAGAGCATCCAGAATGCGCTTGCCGTAGAAAATCCGAATAATGCGACTGCAGTAAGCATCACGCTGAACACAGTTACAATCTGTGTACCGAATTTCTTTGTCAGACGCTCAGACATCAAACTGGAACAGATAGTTCCTCCGGAAATAATCATAGTTACCAGACCCGCATAAGACAGCGGAACCTGAAAAGCCTTGTGCATCACAGGCCAGGCAGAACCCAGAAGGGAATCTGGCAGTCCGAGACTGATAAATGCCAGATAAATCAACAGTAGTAATAGTGTATACATCTTTTTCTCCTTCTCTTTCATAGTACAACCGACGATGGAAAAGGGCGTCCCAAAGGTTTTCCATCGCCGGTTGACATTTGTTTTCTATCTATTACTATACGTTAAAATATATGACTTGTCACGGGAAAATTTGTGATTCTCAGAGAAATTATTGATATTGTTGCCGGTTATTCAAAATTCGCTGACACACTGTACGAGATATTGCCGTAGAATATCAGTTCGATATTTGCTATGCCGGCTAAACTAATGGATCTCCGAACCCGTCAGTTATTTAGAATCCTCATTCCGTTTCTTAATGTGTCGAATGACAATATTTCCCATTTCTTCTACGGTTCGCATAATTTCTTGAATCTCGTCTTTTGTAATCTGAGCAATATGCACACCTCCGGTACATACCACTGTAGTCTTGCATGCGGCACAGATCTGCTCGGAAAGTTTCCGGCACAGATACTCATCTTTGTGTCCGGTCAGATTCAGTACGGAAGATGTGGCACTGAAACTGCCGTCGCCTGTCAGGGAGGTGCGTGGAACAGACTGGATCACGCAGCCAATATGCGGTTTTTGTCCGCCTTCCACACTTACCAGAAGATCCTGCCCTAGTTTCTTTACACTGACCTGCAGCAAATATCCGCATACTTCACGTTGGACTGTAAAAATTTTTTCTGTGAGTTCTATAATCCCGTCCATCTTCGATACTCCTTTGCCTCGATGCCAAAAGGTTCCAGCAATTTTGCAGCCAGATGATAGACCATTTCATCAATACTCTCCGGACAATGATAAAAAGTCATCATCGGCGGAATGATCCGAACGCCCGGCATCATCGAAAGTTCCTGCAGATTCCGGAGATGAATCGGGCTGAGTGGTGCCTCTCTTGCTGCAAGTACCAGCGGTCGCTGTTCTTTGATCGTCACATCGGCTGCACGAAGAAGAAGGTTTTCCGCATAGCCGCTGTGGATGCCGGCAATCGTTTTCATACTACACGGAACGATCACCATCCCGGCTGTCCGGAACGAACCACTGGCCGGTCCGGCTCCTATTTCTACCGGTTGTAACACATGATCCGCCAGCGCTTCCACTTCGTCTACTTTCCACGTTGTTTCTGATTCCAACGTCAGACGCGCACTTTCTGTCATGATCAGATACGATTCAAATTCTTCCGATTCCCGGATAATTTCCAGACATTTGATCAGTAGCGGCTGACCGCTGGCTCCGGTAGCGCCTACGATGATTCGCTTTTTCATTTTTCTACTCCTTGCATCATGATAGATTCCGGTTATTTATCGGTGTGTTTCAGCCATTTTTCCGGATCCACTTCCATAAAGTTTGCACGTTCAAACCGATGTTTCTGATCATATGGCACGGTACAGTCAAAAATCGTCTTGCAGGCAATTCCATGATCCCGGATGCTGGAAGAACAGGTCGGATCATTGGACGGATCCAGCGGATGACAGCGAACCCCCGGAATCGTAATAATATCTGCATCCCCCTGAAAACGGGTATTCATCGCCCACAGTACATCACTCATATCAAAACAGTCAACATCTTCATCCACCAGAAATACATGTTTCAGCTCACTGAATGCCGAAAATGCGAGCAACGCAGCCTGTCGCTGTCTTCCCTCATCGCTGGCTGTCAGTTTCTTAAACTGCAAAACTGCCATGTATTTTCCACCACCTGCGGAACAGCAGTATACATTCTGCAATCTGCCCGGCATCGCTTTTTCTACCATTCCGTAGATACTTGCCTCTGTCGGAATACCTGCCATGGAAACATGTTCTTCACTTGGTCCGATACAGGTCTGCATGATCGGGTTCTTCCGATGGGTAACAGCGGTTACTTTGATCAGCCAGCACTGATCACTTGCCGGTCCGGTATATCCCGGAAATTCCGGCATCGCATATCCGGTATGGCTGTTCTGATCTTCCTGCACGCGGACATCAGGAATCACTTCGCCTTCGATCACATATTCCGCATTGGCAATCGCACGTTCTTTTACGGTAACACAGTCGCACAGAACAACCGGTTCTTTTCGAAGTGCTCCGGCAACGGAAAGTTCATCATAGCCAAGAGGTGTTGTCGGCGGCTCGAAACAGGAACCAATCTCAATCGCCGGATCCACTCCGATGCTGATAGATATTGGCAGTTTTTGTCCCAGAGCTTCAGCCCGCTCTGCCATCGCTCCGATATGTCTTGCTCCCGGTGTAAAGAAAATGGATAACTCATCTTTTCCCTGGATACACAGACGATGAATCGTCACATCGTGAACGCCGGTATCCGGATGGGTGGCATAACACATACCAAGAGTGATATACGGACCTGCATCATCCGGTGTATTGGTCGGTGCCGGAACCAGACGGTACAGGTCAAAATCAGGATCTGTCGCTTTATGTACCACTTCCTGACACGGTGCTGCCTCCTTCGTGACTATCGGAGGAATTGGATTTGCCACACTTTCGTATAACATCTTTCCAAGATCTTCCGGTTGGCAGTCCAGCAGTGCTGCCACTCTTTTTCTGCTCGCCAGAAGTCCGATCGCTACTTTTGCGTCCGGGTGCCCTTTTACCTTGTTAAATATCATCGCCGGACCTTCTTTTGTCGGTCGTTTTACGGTTCCACCGGCTCCCACATAACGATACACACCGGCCAGTTCTGCCATCGGATCTACTTCCACATCCGTCTCAACCAGCTGCCCCGGCATACTTTCCAGAAGCTTCAGGGCACTTCTCAAATCTCTTACTTTCTGTTCCATAGGATTGCTGCCTTTCTCTTATTTTCTTTATAAAATGCATTTTCTGATAAATTATTTTAAACAGATTCTCATAGCGAATCAATTCTTTTTGTGATATGATTAATTCCAGAATAGAATGAAACGAAACAATACAATACGAAATCGGGAGGATTTCACATGACTTTTGAACAGATTGACTGCTTTATTGCTGCCGTGCACGCAGATACCTTTTTTGATGCGGCAGAACTGCTTCATACAACACAGTCCACCCTCTCCAAACAGATTCAGAAGCTGGAAAAAGAATTGAATCTTCAACTCTTTGACCGTAGCCGTCGAAATGCAGTGCTGACACCCGCCGGAGAACTTTTTTATCAGGAAGCCCAAGAACTTTCCCGGCAATACCGGCAGATGCTTTACCGGATGTCTCTGTATCAGACTGCCAAGGAACAGCAATTATCTGTGGGAACGCTTCCTGTACTCTCTCAGTATCATCTTACCGGAAGTTTCCGCCTGTTTCAGAAAGAACACCCAGAGATTTCTCTTGCTCTTACCGAGGTGGAAGAAAGCGAATTAATGGAAGGCATCGAAAAGAAGCGATTTGCCATGATTCTTGCCAGAGAATCTATGATCGATACGGAACATTATCATTTTTTTCCTATTGCAACCGACCGGATCTGTGTCATGCTTCCGGCAGATCATCCACTGGCAACACGACAAAAGCTTTCTGTTACAGCACTGACCGATCAGTCTTTTCTGCTGATGCACCCATACACATCCATTTATCAGCTGTGTATGCAGATTTTTCAAAATGCAGGTATTCATCCGTCGATTCTTCGCACTGCACGCGTAGAGTCTTTAATCAGTGCCGTTGCTGTCGGAGAAGGTATCAGCCTTTTTGCAGAGAGCAATTTTCGTCTGTTTCAACATGAGGGCGTGATATCTGTTCCGTTGGAAGAATCACCGGTACTCCGGATTGGATTTGCATATAAAAAAGCCGGAGAATATACTCCGGCCATGGATTGTTTTTTACATTTTATGGCAGATTCACAGAAATATTGAATGGTTCTCAGCATCTACAACGGATGTAAAACCGTAAACATCTTCAGAAGTTCTTTTTCTCCATAATCATCGAAGCGGATGGTAATGGTGTCTTCATTTTCGGAGATTACCGTTCCGACTCCGTATTTTTCGTGTGCTACGCGCGGCTGGTTGGCTGCGGAATCTGCATCTGTATGATTGGTTGCACCCTTCGCAGGGTTTTCTTCTTTTTCCTCATGCCTGCACGGATCCGTGTCTGGTTTTTCAACATCTATCTCAGGCGATATTGTCCGAAAGTCCTCTTCTGGCATTTGCAGCGTCCGCTCTTCTCTTGCCTGCAAAATCTGCCGCTTCATCGCCTGCAAATGTTCCGCCGCACTTCCTTCTGCATATTTTGGTTCATCCAGACCTTCAATCAGGTCTTTCGGAAATATTTTCAGGTATTTTCCGGGGCCTGGAAGGATTCCGTAGCCGTCCGGGCTGGTGTAATAGGAAAGTTCCAACTGTTCCTTCGCGCGGGTCATTCCCACGAAGAACAGACGTCGTTCTTCTTCCTCCTGATCAAAACTGGTTCCACGCAGAGGCAACAGACCATCATTCACACCGATGATGAAAACACAGGTAAATTCCAATCCTTTTGAGGCATGAAGCGTCATCAACTGCACAGCGTCAATTTCTTCTTCTCTGGAACTATCTTTTTGCCCTTTCGCACTGTAACCCGCTGTATTTATTGGATATTTTGCTGTCAAATCTTCTATACTTTGCTTTTCTGTAACGTAATTCCCTGTCACTATATTCTCCGTCTTCTGGTTCTCTGAATTGTGCATCCAAGGCAGTCCATAGAGAGCCACATCATTCAAAAATTCTCTGATATTCCCCTTGTTCCGAATTGCATCAAAAATTCCCAGAATACACGCCTTATCTTCCTGATAACCAGCTCTAGATGGCATCAGATAACGATCCAGTGAGAACATTTCCCACAATTGATCGGTTTCTTCTGTCACAAACACATCTTCCTGAACATTCACCATCCCCGAAAACAATGGAGAATTTTTCGGCAATGTTCCATCCGTCTCCCAGCGTCGGATCTGCTGTAATGCTTTTTTCGTTGTCCATCCCTCTCCATACGTTTTGTTGCACAACGCTTCCACACCACTCGTGGTATCCGAATGATTCACACAAAACCGAAGTACATGGAAAAACCACTGCACTACCGGAATGTCTTCCATTTTTTCTTTCACTGCTACATGCACCGGAATCCCATTTCTGGTAAGTACCTGTTCCAGTAGTGCCGACTGATTCTGCAAACGATACAGAATCCCAATCTCGTGATACGGAATCCCCTGCATATGAAGCTCCCGGATACGGGCTGCCAGATCCTCCGCCTCCTGAAATGGATCATACTGTTTTCGGATCTGCACTTTACCGCCTTCGCTTTTTACCCCTTCCAGCGTACTTCCATTCTGCAAAAATCGTCTTGCTGCAGATAAAATCGTCCCAGAAGAACGATAATTGATCGGAAGGCTGAGTTCCATCGCCTGATAGCGGTTTTTCAGCTGAAAGAAAATCTGAAAAGCACTTCCCCGCCAGCTGTAGATCACTTGATTCGGATCACCAACCGCAAAAAGATGACTGTCTTTTCCCATCAGACTGTCCAGAAGATCCAGCTGACTCTGATCGCAGTCCTGAACTTCATCGATGATCAACCACAGCGGACGTAGAATCTCCGGGTGGCTCTGAAGCAGCTGTCCGGTATGTAAGATCAACTCCTCGTATGTCATTTTATTCTGTTTCTTTTTTTCTTCTTCCAGCAGAGTACACAACCGCTCAAAATCATCCCCGTAATCTTTTAGTTTTCTTCCACTTTTCTGACGGCTTTGATCCAGCCGCTTTTTTAAACGGTTTTTATATTTAATCTGAAGATTCTGTTCCGTGATCAGCTGCTGTGCCATCTGCATCTCTTCTTCGGGGATGCATACCTGAAATTCTTTCGTATATCCAAGTTCCTCTACCGGAAGAATCGTCTGTAACATCCGAAGTGCCACACTGTGAAACGTGCCAAACCACAGATCTTCCTCTTTTCCGGTCAGATTTTCCAGCCGCTCCCGGATTTCATTTGCTGCCTTATTGGTAAAGGTAAGCACCATCAGATCCTTTGGAGCCACTCCTTTTTGTTCGCAAAGATAGCGAACTTTTGCCGTCAACACGGTCGTCTTCCCGCTTCCTACATTTGCATTGACCAGACAGGCAGGACTCTCATCAAGCACTGCCTCTTTCTGGTAGGGATTCAGTTTATTCAGATCCATCATCTTTTTTCTCTCTCCTGATATCCATCGCCCGGTAACGGCGAAGAATCTTTTCCTGTTTCTCCCGTTCTTCTCTATCGTAGTCTTCTACAGACCGCCCGGCTGTATCGTGACTTTCTGTCCACGTTTTTCTTGTATCTGAACCCGTAATGTCAGATAAATTTCCCCGCTTTTCCGGTCTTTCCGCCCGGATTTCCAACCGAAATCCTGCCGGAAGTTCTGTATAATAACCGATCAGATTCCGCAGACTCTGTTTATTTTCCGGCCCATTCGCCCACTGTGCAAAAAATGGTGTGTCTACCGAAAGAATCAGTCTGGTATCCTTCACTTTCACCCGGTGCACGGTCTGGAAAAATCCGGCGTACTGCTCTCCGTTCTCTCTGGCTTTCCGGCAAAAAATATCCCACTTTTCCGGTAATGTTTCCAGTCGGAATTCTTTCCTTTTCCAGGTGGACTCTGCCCAGGTAACTACTTTTTCACCTTTGGGAACCTCCGATGCTTCCCGCAGATTTTCCAATCCCCACAGGATCAGTTTGCGATCCAGTTTATAATCCCCCACACATGCCGCACATCCGTCTTTGCATTTGCAGCCGGACACCATTCGAATCGCCTGTTCGATCACCTGCGGGATCAGATCATAGATTTTCTCGGAAAATCCAAGACCGCCCACATAGCCGTCATAGAAATAAATGGATACATCCGACGCTGTTTCACCCGATAATTCCAGCGCATTTGTGGAAGTTATCACATGGATATCCTCCTGTTCTGTCATCGTCACCATCTGCGCAGCATTTTTCAGAGCGAAACACAAGCCCTGAAAATGATTATTCCTGGTCAGCCGTCCCGTATCATCCACCTGCAGCAGACCACGATACGCCCGTACCAGATTCTCCGGCAGATGCATCCAGGTTCCTTCGGTATCATAATCCTTCGTCAACGGTGTCCGAAGTTCCTCATATCCAAGGTTCTGATGGTTATGGAACTGCAGTTTTTTGTACATATAGACATAATCCGCCACATTCACATCACCAAACTGCACCCGAATCCGGTTCCACTGCTGTTCCTTCTGGCTGTGGATTACATGAATATTCGTCTCGCCTCCGGCAACCGTATAATAATTTCCGTTAAATGGAATCGCATACGCCATCTTGCTTTCCAGATCCATCTTCACCACCCGGTAAGATTCCCCGTCGTGGATATAAACCGCACCTTCATGAATCTCCCGAAACGCCTGACTTTCATCCATCTCCGTGATCGTTTTTCCGGTTTCCTGATTCAACAGCGTGTATTTGTTCTTATCAATATTTCGCATGGAGAAATCGCCCGCCGGATACTCGCCGCCTGCCCATGCAAACCGACCGTTCTGGCTTCGCACTTCCTGCATCTTCATCAGTACCGGAATCGTCTCTCCGAGATCCGGGAAGCGGGCAATGTCATCCAGAGACAGCGGGAGTTCTGCTGCCGCCGCACGGATATGTGCCAGTTCGATCAGCAGGTTATCCGGATCAATCACCGCATGTTCACTGCTCTCATCAAAAAGCCATCCCGGCTCCAGACCGATATAATGATCCATCGGAAGGTGATCCAGGATCAGATAGTTGGTACAGCTTTTCTTACTTCGCCCCGCACGCCCGGTCTGCTGCCAGAAAGAAGAACGGGTTCCCGGATAACCGATCAGTACCGTCACTCCGATAGAACCGATATCAATTCCCAGCTCCAGTGCATTCGTACTCACCAGCCCCAGCAGATCCCCACGGATCATCTGCTGTTCGATGGTCTTTCGCTCGATCGGCGTATAACCACCCCGGTAACCGGAAATCTGATCCGAAGTCACTGAAGTAAGAAAATCCGCCGCATCCAGCCGGTCTCTTGTCTCTTTTAACACAACTTCCACATTTTTTCTTGATTTTGCAAATGCAAGAAAACTTTCCCTCTGTTCCATCAACTGTGGAAGCATCTGTGCCGCCACCGACACAATGGATTCCTGCCCGTAATATTGTTGATCCTTTCCGCTTATTTTCGGTGGCTGTATCAGCAGATAATTCCGCTCGGATGCCGCCGAACCGTCTTTTTTCACCGAAGCAAATGGTTGTCCACAAATTTTTTCCGCCAGTTCCACCGGATTGGCAATCGTAGCCGAACTACATAGAAAATGAGGGACTGCGTGATAATACTCTGTAATCCTCGAAAGCCGCCGGAAAACATTTGCCATATGGGATCCAAAGGCTCCACGATAGGTATGCATCTCGTCGAGAACCACGTATTTCAGGTTCGAAAAGATAAAATCAAATCCGTATTTGCTGTGATTTGGCAGCATAGCGCCATTTAACATCTCCGGATTCGTCAGAATAATATTTGCCCGGTCCCGGATCCGTTTTCGCTCGTTCACCGGCGTATCACCGTCATATACTCCGGCACTGATTTTCTCCGGTCCGAAAAAAGAAAGCCACGGCTGCAATGCCCGGTATTGATCCGCCGCAAGTGCTTTCGTCGGATAAATAAAGATTGCCCGCGCCGTCGGATGTTCCAGAATCTCCTGTATCACCGGAAGCAGAAAACTCAGCGTCTTTCCACTAGCCGTCGAAGTGGTAATCACCACGTTCTTCCCTTCCCGCGCCAACTCATACATCTGCGCCTGATGACAGTACAGCTGATCAATTCCCCGTTCCCGCAAAAACTCCACGATCTTCGGATTCAGAGATTCTGGAAACGAGGAATATATCGCTTTCCGCGCAGGGATCGTTCTTCGATATATAATTAAATCCTTGATGTCCATAACATCCACAGTCCTTTCTGATGCAAACTTGTGTTCTGGTGTTATTGTAACGGAGAATACTGCGGGATGCAAGATGGAATGAGAGAAAATAAATTATCTTCAACGTATAAATTTCCCGGTAACACTGTTTTCATTTTCTGCGACCTGCTCCGGTGTTCCCACAGCAACGATCCTTCCGCCTGCTTCGCCGCCTTCCGGACCCATATCGATGATATAATCTGCGTTTCGGATCACATCCAGATCGTGTTCTATCACAATCACAGTTGCCCCCTGATCCACAAGTGCCTGGAATACCTGAAGCAGCGTCTTTACGTCCAATGGATGTAATCCAATCGTCGGTTCATCGAACACGAAAACGGAATCAAACTGCCCTTTCCCCATCTCACTGGCAAGTTTCAGTCTCTGTGCTTCCCCACCGGACAGTCCCGGTGTCGCCTCTCCCAGGGTCAGATAGCCAAGCCCAAGATCTCGCAGTACTTCCAGCCGCTGCCGCACCACTTTCCAGTCTCCTGCCGCCTGTAGTGCTGTGTTTACATCCATCGCCATCATCTGCGGCAGCGAATACCTTTTCCCCGGTTCCTTTTCATAGCAAACCTGCCATGCCGCTTTCGCATACCGAGATCCTTTACATTCCGGACACACCACATCTACATCCGGCAAAAACTGTACATCCAGTGTGATCTGCCCTGTTCCATCACATGCCGGACATCTGAGATTTCCGGTATTATAGGAAAAATCCTTTGCCTTGTATTTCATCCTTTTTGCATCGTCAGTCTTTGCGTAAATCTTTCGAAGTTCATCATGCACATTGGCATACGTTGCCACGGTAGAACGAATGTTGATTCCAATCGGTGACGCATCGATCAGTTTCACATGGGAAATCCCCTCCGCAGAAACATTTTTCACGTGTTCCGGCAATGTCTCTCCGTTCAGTGCTGCCTCCAGTCCCGGAATCAGGCTTTCCAGCACCATCGTAGTCTTGCCGGAGCCGGACACACCGGTCACAACCGTCAGCCTGCCTTTCGGAATATCGACTTCCAGAGGTTTTACCGTATGGATGGCACTGGTGGAAAGATGGATGACTCCCAGATCAAACATTTTTTCAGCATCCGTCTGTTCCCGTACTGGCAAATTCGTTTTCTGCGCTAAAAACGGACCAATCATGGAAGCCGGATTCTTTGTAATCTCAGGGATCGTTCCCTCTGCGATCACATATCCACCGCCATTTCCTGCCTCCGGTCCCATCTCCACGATCCAGTCAGCTTCCGACAGAATCTGCGTATCGTGATCGACCAGAAGAACCGAATTGCCATCCGCGATCAAATCATGCATCACGGCATTCAATCCATTAATATTGGAAGGATGTAATCCGATGGAAGGCTCGTCCAGTACGTACAATACACCTGTCGTACGGTTTCTTACAGCTCTCGCCAGCTGCATCCGTTGCCGCTCCCCGGTAGACAATGTCGCAGCTGCTCTGTCGAGAGACAGGTAAGAAAGTCCCAGATCCATCAGTCTTTTTGCAGCTGTCTGAAAAGATTCGCAGATTGCCTCTGCCATCGGACGCATTTCCTCCGGCAGAGAATCCGGAACATCGGCAACCCACACAACCAAATCTTTTAAAGTCATCTGACACGCCTCCGCCAGTCCGATGCCTCGAAGTTTCGGTGCTCTCGCTTTTTCGGAAAGTCTGCTTCCCTGACACTGCGGGCAGATCTCTTCTTTCAGGAATTTTTCCACACGTTTCATGCCCTTTTCATCTTTTACTTTAGCAAGGGCATTTTCCACAGTATACACCGCATTATAATAGGTAAAATCCAGTTCTCCTGCCTGGTTCGAATTCTTTGCTTTATAAAAAATATGTTTCTTTTCCGCCGGCCCGTGATAAACAATATCTTTTTCTTTCTCCGTCAGCTCGCGAAACGGAATATCCGTGCGCACACCCATTTCCCGACATACATCCGTCATCAGTGACCACATCAGACTGTTCCACGGTGCAACCGCCCCGTCATCGATACTGATCGAATCATCAGGTACCAGAGAATCAATATTTACCGTCCGTACTCGCCCGGTACCACCACATTCCGGGCATGCACCCTGAGAATTAAACGCAAGTTCTTCCGCACTCGGCGGCTGCACCTGCTCCCCACAGATTGGGCAAAGAATCTCCTGCTCCGCTGCCACTTTTAATGTCGGCTCCACATAATGCCCATTGGGACACCAATGCGAAGCTAGCCTCGAATACATCAGCCGCAGACTGTTCAAAAGCTCCGTTCCCGTGCCAAACGTACTCCGGATTCCCGGAATTCCCGGCCGCTGATGCAGCGCAAGTGCCGCCGGCACATACAAAACTTCATCCACCTGTGCCTTCGCCGCACCCGTCATACGTCTTCGCGTATAAGTAGAAAGCGATTCCAGATACCTCCTGGATCCCTCCGCATACAACACCCCCAACGCCAACGACGACTTCCCGGAGCCGGACACACCTGCGATGCCTACGATCTGGTGCAGGGGGATATCTACGTTTATGTTCTTCAGGTTGTGGACTCTGGCACCTCGGATTTGGATGTATTTGGGGTTGTTATCGTGATTGTTCATTGGTTGTTCTCCTTTATTTCTTACATCTTTGATTGACTTTTGATAGAAATACTTTATAATGAAGTTAAGAAATGGGTTTTGTGTCGTGTACGGTCTTAGGATCCAAGCGGGTTGCTCGTTTCTTTTTTATTCTATACAAAACTTTTATCCAGCTCACACAATATCTTTATATCATAATCCCATAATGAGCCGATAACCATCGGCTACCGGCTCATCGTTACTCAATTCCGTATTCATATAATTTCCAGAATTTTTTATTTTTTAAAAAGTAATCACTTCCGGTTCATGCGTAAATGCAGAAATCGTTGCGGTTGCATTCTTAAAATAAAAAACTTCTGTATTGCCATCATCTGCGGCATACATTTTCTGCAAACTCGGATATGCATCCAGCATGGACTGTCTTGCTTCCACACGATCATCCTCTACCAATTCGCCAGCCACACGGATCCATTCACCACCCTTAAAAGCACAGATCTCAGCTTTCGGATTGGCATGTAACTGTTTTGAGACATCTTTCACTTTTCCGGTCTGGATATACAGCTTGCCCTCAAAAATATGAGCTGTTCCAAAAGGACGAACTCTCGGTTGATCACCCTCTACAGTTGCCAGATAATATGTCTCTGCGTCTTTTAAAAATTGTAATACTTTCTCCATGATTATACCCCCTTCTGTGTTGGTATGTTGTGAGATAAGTATAGCACTGGAAAGACGGATGTGCAAATTTTTATATATTCATATCCACCTTTCATCTTGCATTCATTCCACCAATTTCTTTTATTTTCCTGTGGATTTTTCATAAAATCATGTATAATCAAATCAACAAGTATTTTGGTCGACAAGACCATACATTAAAAACACTTTGACCGACAAGGTTTCTCTGGTTTTCCAGAGCGGTGGATGGTTAGCGCCATCCCCCTTTAAATGTCAAATAAATTTTTCTTCTGATTCTCAGGAATAAATTTCTCCAATTCCCCATACTTTTCCTCATTATCCCATATCAGCCATCTCTTAAATGCCGTAAACGCAGAACTGTCTTTCAGTTCCCTCTTCAGAAGCATCGCAATATCCTCTTTTTCCTCTTCGTTCTCTGCTTCCTGATACTCCCTTACATATTCTTTGAACTTTGAAAGATCTTTCCGCAACGTTTTACGTATAATCCTTGCTTCCATTTTCTTCTGAGGAGTCGTTCCATAATATGCATCATTTAACAGCAAAATGGTATTTCTGATCGCTACATTATCATCCTTCACCGGCACAAACTCCAGTTTTTCATCCGTTCCAAAATAACCTGTTTTCCGAAAAGCAATCAGGTGTTCTACAGGCTCTGTTGTACAGTTCAATATTGGTTCGTATTTGTCTGACTTAATATTGTTGCAATGTGCACATACCCAAAACAGATTATTCCAATCATATTTCAGTTTTTTATCGCCCCGGTGCGGAATCAGATGTTCAATTTGATAGGATGTTGCCTCTTTGTTTTCGCAAATATAACATTTCCCATGGAATACTTCCTGTAACGCCTGATTCACATGTTCCGTATTATACGAACGACCTGTATCACATGCTTCCTGCAAATCATCCATTGCCTCTTGTGTATGCGGGGTTTCCTTCCTCTCAATCTTAATCATTCGTTTCCCTTCTCCGTTCGATATCCTCAAACTTTTCTCTGGCAGCTCCTGACAGATCTGTTGATAAATTTTTGAATTTTATTTTTAATTCTGCCCGTTCAGCCCTCTCTTCTTCCGTCAGTTCTTTTCCAGAACACAACTGTGCATATCGCTCCAGTTCCTCTTTTAACGTATCTGAATATTCATCTGCCTCAAAATAGCCTTCCACAAGTTCATCCGATGAAAAAGCAGCCAGATTCTCCAGTTCCACATGCTTTTCCAGGTCATATGCTTTCGCATTGGAAATAGAATTCAAAATATATGGCGAATGTGTCGTCACGATAAATTGAATATTCGGAAAAAATTTTGTTAAGAATGGCAGGATTTTTTTCTGTAATTCAATATGAAGATGCGTTTCCAGTTCATCAATCAGAACAATTCCCTGTGCATTATACTGACTGATTTTTTCATCCAATAACCAGTTTTTATCCATTCGAAGAATCAAATCGGATACAATATAGATCACGGATGAATAGCCATCTGACAGTTCACTGAATTCAAAAGGCTCCCGGCCTTCCTGTCTGATTTTAAAATTATAATTTTTATAATCATATTCCAGATGAATCGATTTTTCGTCCAGCAAAACCTGCAGCGCAGATTCAAATCTGTCAAACCATTGTTGAATCCTCTCTACGATTTCCTGGTCGCCTTCGTTTCTTGCAAAAGATTGCTGTGTCTTCATGTGAACCATATACTTAAGAAGAATATTTCCGGCGTTCTCCGTGGTGTCATATACTTCAGACAACTTAATATTTTCCACGCCATTCGGTTTCGCAAATTGTGCTTTCCGTTCTGCCGGAAAATACGCAGTTATAAATTCTCCTTTTTGATACGCACTTTCAAGTCCATCATTATCATTCCATGCAACCCTAATGCCATCGCTATACTTACGAATCCAATCCGACCATTGTCTGTAATCCTGTTCCGCTTTAAATCGTTCATTCTCACTTGAAGCATGTTCCATCTTACATTTCGCATCTTCTTCTAATTCCGGCCATGTTCCCGTTAATCGAATAAGATGTCCATCTTTAAGTACTTTCAGGTATCTTACTAATCTTAACAGTAACGATGTCTTTCCTGAACCATTTTTTCCGGTTAACAACAAATGCTGGCGCTTGGTTGTATCCAATTCAATCGTTATATTTGATAAATGATACAACTTTTCTATATTAATTTCACTGATAAAATATTCTTTCACTATGAATCCTCCGGTTTCCGGTTATTCTGCTTAACTATTCATTATATTATCATGTACGGAAGATATTTTCAATTTTTCTGGATATACTCCCTGATCTTCTCAATCAACCCTTCATCTGCCGGCAGCCATTCCACACTCCCCAGCGTCTCCTTTGTCAGCCACTTCGCTGCCTCGTGCTCCTTCAGCACCAAATCTCCAGACTTCACTGTACAAATGAAGCAATCCATCGACAAATGAAACTTCGGATAATCATACTCCACGGTGTCCAGAAGTTCTTCCACCTGGATCTCCGTATCCAGTTCTTCCCTGATTTCTCTTACGATTGCTTCTCTGGCTGTTTCCCCTTCTTCAATCTTACCTCCCGGAAATTCCCAACCATCCTTGAATTCACCGTAGCCTCTCTGCGTTGCAAATACCTTTCCGTTGTCTATAATAATCGCTGCCACTACCTTAATTGTCTTCATCCTGCGTCTCCTTTATCCATTGATAATATACTCATAAATATCTTCTCTGACCGGCGTATCCAACGCCCACTCAATCTCTACTGCTGTCTTGTCCGTATTAGCCATGACAAATTCTTCGGTTCGACCCGTAGCTGTCATCCGACCAAGATAATAAAATTCTTTGGAAATCTTATCATCCTTATTCTTTCTCACAAAAAGCTGTACATCAATCCCCCGTTCCTTTGCTTTCAGGAAATTTTGCACATCCTCTGAATCCCTGCTTCGCCCACTTTTCGAAATAGCAATCAGACGATCCGCTGTGAGAAAATGATCTTCGTATTTTGTTGTATCGCTGATATCCTCCTGTTTATCATAATTGATAAATACAGGAAATGTTTTTGTCTTCTTATCATATTTATACCCACCGATATTCAACGGAACTTCATTACGCTCCCAGTTTAACAACCGGCAGGCATCCTCATACGTATATTTCTGATATAATACCAGATCCGTATCCTGATATGTCCTACTGTAGTTCGTCTGATACCGGGCGATACCAAACTCCACGACTTCTTCCAGTATCTCATAAAATTCCCGATTTCCCAACATCTTTTCAAAACTTTCGGAAATCCGATAATCTTCCCCTTCTTTTTCAAGAAAAACACACGAAGCATACGTTTTCTTTGCCGCACTGGTTGGAAATTCATTCGTCATGATATTTACCACATTTTCCGCGCAGGTTTCTGTCATAGAACGATGATATTTTTTCTTCAGCGCTTGCTGCAAAATATTCAACAGTCCATGATGATACTTTAGCATACGATTCAGAAGTTCCAACTCATGAATTCTTTTCCCGCTGGCTAATTTTTTACATATGAATTCAATAACCTTTTCTTCCTCTTCGGAAAGCCGTACCGTATATTCTTTCTCGTATTTCACCAGAAACTTATAATACGAACCCAGACTGTTATTCTCAAAAATCCGCAACACATCCATCTCGCCATATCGGTCAAAATCCGATAGCTTCGGAATATGTCCCAGTTTATTTTTAAGATTTGTATAATTCTCTCGGATTAGCTTAATATCATTAAAATTCGCCATATCAATCGCCTGGAAAATCCTTTTCCTGGAAATTTCATCAAAGTGAATGGTACTTGCTCCCGGAATCACCCGTCCGCCTTCGGTTACATACCGACGAATATTATCTTTGTTATAACTTCGGTCTCCGGATAACGCAATTGGAATCATAAAATTATTACGATAATTTCCAATGAAATCCAGAACCACCACGTATTCCTTATTTTCTGCTTTACGCAGTCCCCGACCCAATTGCTGGATAAATACAATCGGAGACTCCGTAGGACGCAACATGATAACCTGATTAATCTCCGGCACATCCACGCCTTCTGAGAAAATATCCACGGAAATAATATAATCCAGTATATTTTCTCCAGCATCTGCTGCCAGCCGTTCAATCGCATCTGCCCTTGCTGACTCCGAATCACTTCCACTCAACACCTGTGTTCTCCAACCACGCTCATTGAATTTCTTTGATAATTCTTTTGCTTCATCAATCCTGCTACAGAAAATCAAGCCCTTCACCCGATCACCACTATAGCTGAAAAACTCCGCCTGTTTCATAACATTTGCCACACGCTCGTCCGAAGTCAGATACCGAAAATTCTCCAGTTTTTCCTCTGCTCCCTTCGCCTCATCCGCAATCACTTCCAGATCTGTAATTCCAAAATAATGGAATGGGCATAGCAAATCTTCTTCCATAGCATCCTGCAACCGAATCTCATAGGCAATCTGATGATTAAAAATCTCATAAATATTTCTGCCTTCCAGATTATCATCTCGCTTATCCGGTGTCGCAGTCATACCAAGCCACAGTTTTGGTGTAAAATACTCCATCACTTTTTTATAACTGTTGGCAGAACTATGATGTGCTTCATCAATAATAATCGCGTCAAATGCCGTCCTTTCAAAAGCATGCAATGTCTGTTCTTTACTGATAGTCTGAATGGTTGCAAATATATAATCTTTATCCATTTCCTGATACTGACCGGTAACCATTCCCATCGAAACACTGCTGCCAAATACTTTACGGTAAGATTTCTTTGCCTGCTTTGCAATCTGATTCCTATGTACTAAAAATAATACTTTCCGAAAGCCAAGTTCTCTCATGGCAAAAGCAGAAGCATACGTCTTTCCCGTACCTGTCGCACTGATCAGTAACGCTTTATCTTCCCCGGCATCGTATATTTTCTGCAGATTATTGATAAATCCGGTCTGCATGGAGTTCGGTTGTAACCGATACGCCTCCAACGACGGAATCTGTTCCTGACGCGCCAGTTCCTTCTGTTTGCGGATAATTTTATTTCTTGTATAGTTTTCCGTATAACTGTCAATAAATTGTTCAAATTCGATCGCCTGCGGAGAATTCCACAAATCCTCAAATTCCGTCAACACACTTTGTGCATACTCACCTTGTTCCGTAGAAACAATCCTCGTATTCCATTCCCGATTCACAGTAAGCGCACTGAGTGTCATATTGGAACTTCCCACAATAATCCGGTACATCTCTTCTTTTTTGAAAATATACCCTTTTGTGTGAAATCCTTCTTCTGTCTGATCTGTTACATACATCTTTACATGCAAATTGGAAAACTCTTCTAATTTCCGCAACGCCTTCGGATCACTGAATGTCAAATAATCCGTTGTCAAAATCCGCCCCGGAATCCCCCGCTTCTCCAGTTCTTTTAATGTCTGAAGCAGCGGTGTAATTCCACTCATCGTGATAAATGCCACACTGATGGCAAACTGCTCACAGGATAATAATTCATCCTCAATGGATGAGATTACCTTACGTCCCTCTTTGTAATTGTTGGATACAAACTGCGGTCGGTAAGCCAGGTTGGAGGAGATGGTGTGGTCGATGAAGGCGGTGGTTAAGCCTTGCGTTATGTCTGTTATTATTGTTTGATTCATTTTCTGGTTTCTCTCTTGTTATTGAATTTATATATCACTTAATTTTCGTTTATATCATTATTCTATTACTCTATTACTCTATCTCCCTTAATATTTTAATTCTCTTTTTCACTAATGGACAGATAGGAACTAAATAAACTCTCCAATGATTGAAATTTATTATATCTCTTTTCAAGTTCTTGCAATTTTTTATAAATCTTCTTTTCATCATCCGTCATATCCATAGGATTTTTATATAATATGTCTTCATAACTATATATAGTGACTTCCATATCCAAAATTTCTTCTTGCAGTTCATATATTTCTTCACGAGATACATTTAAGCTAATAGAACAAGGAATTTCTTCAACAAAGCCGAGTTTATATAAATTGTAATCTCCAATAATAATTTCAACATTCCATTCTGGTTTTAATTCTGCTAGTAATGATTTGTAGAAGTCTGCTGAAGATTTTGGTATATTTTTTATTATCATTGTGTCACCTACCATTCTGATATCATTATTTTACCAGAACACACTTGCAGCGTAATACTCTATAGATTTCTTCCGTTTATTATTAAATCTGTAGTAAATTCTATTTATATTTTTAAAATTTTCTTATCAACTCTTGTTAATCTTTAATTTTTCCTGTACATGTTAATTCAATAAATCTTGACGGATAATATTCTTCATCCATTTTAACTTTCAATAATTTATAAAATTGCTCATTATGAGTTGAAATAACGATTTGTCGTCCTAAATCTGTAGTAATAGTTCTCAACACATCTATAAACGATAATAAATTAATTCCATCCAAATGTTGAATAGGATCATCAATAAAAATCGTATTAAATGTGGAATTTTTTTCACTTAACACCTTTGAAAGGAAAATACACAATGATAAAATATTTACTTGAGCTGAACTTAAATATACAACTGGTGATATTTTTTCACATTCAGATTCATCATAAGTATAAACATGCGTTTTTAAACCTTCTTTATCTTTTTCCGTTATAAACTTGATATGTTTCATCGTAGGATGTGGATCTATTTTATTATATATTTGATTAATTATATCTGAATTAAAATATTCATTTGTCTTGCCCACTATGTAATTTTCTACATAGCTCTTACTTTCTTGTAATTTTTTTATCCGTATGTCTAAATGTTCTAAAGCAATTTTTTTAGATTCCACACTTTCCTTTTTACTTATCCATATTTGTTGCTCTCTTAATACACTTAGTCCTATACGAATAGATATTTCACTTTGAATCTTTTCATCAATAATTTTTATTGCGCTTTTTAAGTTTTCATTAAATTCATTTATTTGCATCAACAATTTCTTTTTGTCAACTGTATGCATTAATTTTTCGCACCTATGAAGATAGCTTGAAGTTTCCACTTGTAGCTCATTAATTTCTTTATAACATTCATTTAATTTTGATAAGTATTCTTCTTTTGAGCACATTTCTTTCAAATTGTAATTTGTTATCTCTTTGTTAAGAGCATCATTTTTATTCAATAATTGCTTTCTATAGTCTTCAATTATTGATTGCATTTCCATACAATTATACTTTAGATCCAAAAATTCTGTTTTTCCTATGCATTCTTTAATCTTAATATACATCTCATTCGATCTTATGGCATTATTGCACGCTTCAATTTCTAATTTTTTTAATTCATAAAACTGAATCTTTTGTTCCAATTCTTTTTCCTTAATTTTTTCTTCTTTTGCACTATTCCATACTTTTTCTATGTTCTTTTTTATCTTTTCCTTTTCCTCTTCAATTTCCAATTCACTACTTTTTAATTGATCATAACAAGAAATATCCAATTTTTTTTGCTGATACTTTTCTTCTAATACTTTACAAACATAAATTGCAGTATTTATATTTTTTTCCCACATTTCTATTTTCATTTGTAATCTTTTTATTTTTTTGTCCTCTTCTAGACGTTTTTTTTCATATGTATCTCTCATAGAAAAAATTGTATTTTTTACTTCCTCATTTAATTTTTTTAACTCTTCATCTATTTTCCAATTTCTTTCCTTATTTTTTTGAATCTGCTCATCAATTCTTGCCAACTCAACATTTTCTTCTGTCGCTACGCTTATTCTATCCAATAGTTCATGATAATCTTGATATTCCATATGACATAGTGGACACTCACGTCGTTTTTGCTCGATTACAATATCCCTTCCTTTAATAGAAAGCTGTTGAATTTTGTCAAATAAGTCAATCAAATTTTTTTTATTACTTTCTAAAATATTATTATTCTCAGTTAATAATTTCCGTTCTTTATCTAGTTTTTCAACTGAAATGTATTTACGTATAATATCTTCACTAAGAACATTATATAATAGACCAATTCCTATTCTCCCCTCTAAAAACAGGTTAATTTGTTCAATATATAAATTCCATTCCCCTATTCTATTGTTACGTCGTTCTAATATATACCTTGCTTTATCACTTAATCTTTTATATCTTTCCTTTTTTAATTTATTACTATTATGCTCATAGTAATCTTTCCTTAATTGTTCCTCTTTGACAAGTAGTTTTTCTAATACATTATTCCCATTTTTTAATCTTTCATCTAAACTCTGTATTTTTTCAGTGATAATAATTTTCTCCTTTTGGCACTCAATTTTCTTATTCTCTGTAATTTTTAATTCCGCTATGTTTAGTTTTATTTTATCGATATAACTATAGAATTCTTCAAGATTATCAATCAGATATTTAACCTGTTCTATTTCCCCCGTTATTTTTTCTTGTTTTTCTTTGATTTGTTCAATTTTATTACATACATTTATTACATTATTGTACTTTTCTTTTTTTTCTTGCAGTAAATTTTCTTGCTTTCGATTTGATTCAAATGTTGAATAATCTTTTAACAGCATTTCAACAGCATCGCATTCTTTTTGCTTTTCTTCTCTTTCTTTTTGTGATTCTTCATGGTATTGATCAATCAATAATATTATTTTATCAATCTCCAAAGAATTATTACTCATAAAACACTTATTATACTTTTTTTCATAACTTGACAATAATTTAATAACCTTATCACTTTGATCATTTTCATACTTATACTTCTTTAGTTCTTTTTCTTCTTTGGAAATATCTACCGATAACTGTTTTTTCTTCACTTCCAATCTATTATACAACTCAGTGATTTCATTCAATATTTCTGAATAATTATTTTCATCCCACATTACACGTAACTCACTAGTTTTTCCCTGTGCCGTATAATTCTGTAAAAAACTTGTGATTTTATCATGTGCTAATAAATTAGTTGCACAAAATGATTCTTTCTCGTTAAGTATGCTTTGCAATTCAGGCGAAATTTTTGCTATTTCACCCGGCTTAAAATCGCTTTTCATGTTCCCTTTTTTTTCTTTCGTATTAACACTAAGAACAGCATCTTCTGCAGAAATAATTGTCACAGTACCATACTTTTCATTTGAATCTTTATTTTTAAGAATATAACCCTCTTCATTCTTTACTTCTTCTTTTATTGGCTTTCCAGTATTTAATCTCTCTATAGTACCAGTTATCGCCCACTCAATGGCATCAAAAAAAGAAGTCTTCCCATATCCATTTGGTGCATAAATTGCCACCAGATTGGCAACATCGTGACTGTTTTTGTGTAAAAAATTAAACTTTTGTACATCTTTATAAGCTCGAAAAGCCTTAATATCTATCTCTTTAATTTTTTTACTCATTAATACCATCTCCTATGTACATTGCAACTTTTTGATCATAAGATAAGTTTCTTTTTTGTAATATTTTGTGCAATTCAATATCATTTTCTTCCAACCATTTTATTAACTCATCTTTCTTTTGATATTTTTCTAATTTTTCATTAATCTCAAAACAAAACATCCGTTTTCTCATGTACTCTTTGTCTTCCATTTCCTCTTTTTTCAAATTATCCCATACGACTTTCCGCACTGCAAATTTGTCTTGTTCCACTTTTAATTTTACTTTCCAATCTACAGATTCTTTGCATTCAAATACTAAATATATATTCCATCTCTCTATTGCTTTTTCTAAATTGGATTGAAATTCTATTGCAATCGATGCCGTAATAGTTTCATAATATTTCTCTATTTCTATTTGATTTTCAACAATCACTTGAAAAATATAAATGTTGTACCCCCATTCTTTTCTTATCCAGCAAGTAATTTTATCTATCCACTCTACATTATCATCATTCTTTATCAATTCTTTTCCCTGTTCATATAACTCAAATTCCATACAGAACCTCTACTATTCTTTTTCCCAATTTTTTTTCTAACTCTTGACCTTTTAATTCTTCGTTTTCTTCTTGCTCTATAAAATTAATCATCTCATCAATTAATGCGCTTATATGTATAATAGACAGTTGTCGTATATTACTTTCAACAGTATCAATATAAATATGATTTTCTGTGCTTATGGTGATACTTATATCTGATACAATTTTATCGATTTTTCCTGATGAAATTTTCTTTGCAGCAGGTGTCGTATCAGTTTTTATAATCATAATCTGTCCAGGGCTAATATCCTGATATGCATTCTCAAGATAATCTTTAAGAAAATCCGGCAATTTTATATGATTTGTAGCGTAAAGTACTTTGACTTTTCTATTTTTTCCTTTATTCTTTATCACATAAAATCCTTCATTTTTTAGATTCTCACGACTCTCTATACACCTGATTATTAAATATAACAACCATTCTTCCCAGACCTCTTCTTTAAGAACTGCTTTATCAGAATACGGCCAAACAATTTTATTTCCGCAATGGTTTAAAATACTATTAGGTGTTACACTCTCTATGATTTCAGGTATTTGAACTGAACAAATCTCAACCAATGGTTCCTCGAATATTCTTAAAGTAGATTTAATATATTTTTTAAAACTACTCCATTTTATATTTGGCAAATGTATATTCTTTTCTTTATATAATCTATCATCGATAACAAATATTGATATTCCATTTACAAATGCAAAAACTCCTTCTGCAGATCCTAAGTTAGTAACAATTCCGCATAAATATGGTATTCCTGCATCTTCTACAAATATCCCACCTCCCGAATAGCCAGACATATTACTCTTTGCATCAAATGAATAAGTTTCAAAATTTCTTTCACTATTTACCTGAATAATAGAATCCTTGGGGAAATCATTGATTTCACCTCTAATTATGTATCTATGGGTCATACACTCTTCATCACTTAAACTATTTGGAAATCCAACAAAAACTGCTTTATCTTTAATCTCCGGACGCATTATTTGATATTGTGGTATATCATCTATATAATCTATCTCAAAAATTATAATATCACACTCTCTAACGATTATTTCGCCTTTAAAATTCAAAGTAAGTTGTTTTAAATCATTCTCTTCTTGCCTATATATTTCCATTTCTCGATAAACAATACTCAATTCATTTCCAAAGCAATGCCATGCAGAAATCAAATATGACTCGCTTTTTTCTATATTTGATATCATTACCCCAGAACTATTATAATTTTTATATTTTATTTTTACTACAACCTTATCGTAAAAATTTTCCGTCATGTCTATTTTTCTCCCACATTAACACCCTGCTGTCCTAAAACAAAGAATTTCATGTTATATTGTAAGAATTCTTCCTCAGTAAAAATTTTATTCCATTCTAATTCATAATTACAATAGAAATTAATCGCTTTTCCCGAATTACATATAATTCTACTCAAACATTCTTTACTAGGTCTCCCATCACTTGTCTGTTGCGTACTTATTATGTAATTACTACAATCTAATATTTGAATAAGCTCATTGCTGGTATTATGTCTACTTGCATGATGAGCTATTTTACAAAATTCAATCTTTAATTTATTGTTTTTTGAATATCCTAGTTCCGTTAATGTCTCCACAATCTCATCTGCATCCGCATCTCCCAGAAGTAATATATTCGCACTTTCACTCTCAATTAAACAAGCAATACTACTTTTATTAGTTAAAGAAACTTGTTTCTCTTCCTCTTTTTGATTTAATTCAACAATGCTGTTTTTATAATCATTACTATACGCAATTTCAGTTGTATCTTTTTTTTCTTCACTTACTTGTTCAAAAAATTTTTTCAATATATCTTTTGAAGGTGATAATATAGTTATAGTCGCATCTCCCACCAAAATTTTTTCTAGTTTCGTTACAATTCTTCTTTTTACTCCTTCCTTCTCTATTTTTTCTTCTAAATCTACGCCCTGTTTCCAACTAATTTCTGTAGTATTATTATACAAATTTACCTGATAACTTTCTTTTTTTATTCCATATATCTCCTGCAACCCTCTACCAAAATTAAACCATATTTCCCCTATCATTGAAAAATCAAATTCTTTTCGAGATAATAATCTCAAAATTCCATCTATATGATCCGAATCGATATGCGTCAAAATTAATAAGTCTATCTTTTCACCTGCTCTTTTTATGCCATCAACATATGAACACAATTGTCGGAAACAAACTCTTCCTTGACCTCCATCAATTAAAATATTATATTTTTCCTTTTCGCCATACGAAACAATAATACAATCCCCCTTTAAAGCTTTCAAAACCTTGATATTTAACATCTCATATCCCTTTCATACATTTTTTGTTATTAATCGTCATCACATATTGTTCTGTGAATATAAATATAACATATTTGTTAGTGCCCCTGTATAAATGAATCATTCGCCAAGCATATCAAATATAATATCCAGTTTTGCATGTTTTAATATTGATTTTTCATTACATACACTCTATTATATTATAATAGAGTGTATGTAATAAAAAGGAGGGGATATTTTTAGTATAAATTTTAACCTTACATGCAGTATCATTTACATAATAGGTTTATATTAAATCAATGACGTAGTTTTGCTGATACTACCTCATGCCCTCTTTCTACGCTGATATCTTTGCTTATTATCCTCTTGCTTGGGTGATTTACGTTCGAAAATAGTAATAGCCCAAGAATATATTCCACAGGAGGATAAAAGCATGAGAAAAATCAGCAACTGTGTTTTAACTATCTTACTTTTCATTTTGGGTACATATGGGGAGCATATTTTCAATTACGCATACACTCTTATGCTGTACATTCCCCAGGACATTTTCATCACTTTTGAAGTAATTGTCTCTGGTATAGCATTAATATTATTATCCAATAGACAGTAAGATGCAAGAGCTGGGATTGATCACCCCAGCTTTTGTTTTTTAATTTATATTCTACTATCACTATTCATACACTTCATGAATATATACATATAATCCTTGTGTACAATTGTCTATTAATAGGATGTAATTTTCTGAAAGTTCGGAAAACTTATTCAATCAATATTTTTTCAGATACTTACTAATAATTATATTGACCATACTTTTAATTTTCTTCTCATTTGATCATATACATGTTCTAATTGATCGGATAGGCATTCTCCTTTCTTTATATTCCAATCATTTTGCTTTTTAAACCTTATATTAACCTGAAATTTTACGTTATTTTTCGCAGCTATTTTTTCTGCATATTTTAACAATATACCTCTCAAATCATCAATACACTCTCCACAACATGTAAAACAATTACGAAATTCTTCTTCATCACACATCAAATCTTCTTCTGTTATGTCTCCCTTATTTGACATTTTTAATGTTAGCTTTCGCAGAGTATTTATGCCATCTGTTAATTCATTTAATTCTTTACATATAGTCGGATCTTTTATATTGGCAATATTAGCTTCTGAAGCCAATCTATCATTCCCGATTTTTCCTGTTCTTATTAATGAATTAGTTTCTACAAGTGCCCTTAGAAATTCATTTAGAGAACATTCCCTACGAAATGGTGTTGTAAATGCCGCTCTATTTAAATACTTTAAAATTTCACCAAGTATATCGCTATCTGTTTTTTTATTAATTTTATAGCCAAGATTTCTTGTTACAAGCTCTTTTATTTGTTCAAATCGTTCCCTATCTTCATCATACACTGCTTCTATTTCTTGAATCAAATCATTTACATTCTCAATATGATTCATTTCAAATTTATTATCTGATATTTTTGAAATTTTTTTCATAGTTTCATCTTTAAATTTATGTTTGTGTGTCGGTTGAGAAATTTCCAGAAAGCGTATAGATGGATATGTATTAGCAATCGAATTTGCTATAACTTTTCTATACGTTTCTATTACTTTTCTAGAATTCACATTCGAAGATATTTGATATGCAATTCCACTTTCTTTACAACCAATATCTATGCCTGGATAATTCTTTTTTTCTTTCTGATTTAAATCAACATAATTTTCTTTTTTCAAAATAGACAGTAGATCAGCCAAGAAACCTTCTGAATATCTATTGATATCTGTACATGATTTCAGATTATATTGTTTCACTTCTTTAACCCAATAGTTAAAGTTCTCCTGTAATTCTTCAAACTCTTTTTTCCTTCTCATATTCGTATCTTTCTTATTTATTATTTTGTTTCTTAACTCCGATCATCCAATTACTAATTTCAGATGTATTTCTATTATTTCAACCTGATTTTCAGCAATGCTCCGATTCACTTCGACATAAAAATTGTAAATTTCAATATGAGATTCCGATTTTTAGTCATAATTAAACATGCTACCACAAATTTCTCATCATTTTTTAAACGTTATCTCTTATTTAATATGATTTTATCAAATTTTCTTATTTGATATGCCTCTATTTCATTTGTATCTGTAATATATTGTTTTGATACATCAATGTTTATCGACTCATTCTTTTGATTGCTTTCTTTAATTATAGGTGCCAGAATATAGATTGTACTCGTCTTATCCAATATTATATATTCCTGATCATTCATTACTGTTATATAACATGGTATTTTTGCGTCAGTTACAGATGCTTCCCCGACATAATATGTCCCCCACACTGTTCCTGAAATAAGCAATAATGCAATACTTAAATTAACCAAAGATGAAAAGCTTAATATGGGTTTATATCGTAAATATTTGTCATTAATTTCTTTCTTTTCCTCTTTCTTTAATTTTTTCATTTTGTCTTTTGAATTATACGGTACAAATTTCCATTCTCGTTCTTTTGAGGGCTCCATTATCTTTTTGACAGTCCTAGCAATTTCATATTCTGCCCATATGACTGTTAATCCCAAAAACACTGATAATTACTTGTCTCTTACAACTTCATATCCTGATAGTAAAACACATGGAATATTTATAATAAATAAGATTACTATAAGAAAAATTATGCCCATAAACTTCTTCAGTGTTTGTTTTATTTTAGGTCGCGGTTGCGTATGAAAACTTGTATCAAACACCCAATACGCTTCCAGTTTATCATAATAAGACATATATGCTATCAACATAAATATTGATAATATAATCGTTACTGTAATAACCACAATGGATAATATTAAATTTATAGACACAGTACTTTCTAAATAATATAAAGGAATATTAAGTTTAATGTATCTTGCATATTTATATATTATTTCTAATCCCTTTATAACTATTGTTAATACTGTACCTATCGAACTCAGTATAAATATAATCAAAGCTGAATCTTTTTTTAGTAATTCCCACAATTTTTCTAATTGCATTTTACATCTCCTTTATTTAACTCGTCCTCTTACAACTCTTCGCATAAAACTGAAACTTCTTCGCCACTTCATTCAACGATCCAATCGCATAATACCCATCCTTATTTTTCCCCACACACCCTATCAACGGAGATGCCAGGAATTTAAGGATATCTTCAATTTCATCCAGATTAGGATTTATCGAAAATCTCTCGTCATCCCTCACTGTCCGATAAATCTCACGGGAAGTAAGGATACCTTCTGTCACTTCGTCTTTACTTTCGTTTACAAGGCATCCCACAATTGCATCTACCAATAAGCCGTAGCGTTCGGTTCGATTTCTTGCTTCGTCCAGGACACTGATATCTACGATTCCTGTTTGTTCAAAGATCTTTTTGTAATCTTCTCCGGTTAATGGAATCTCTACCTGGTTGCGAATCAACTGTTCCAGTGTGTCCACATCAATCAGTGCAACTTTATGTTCTTTGCATCGGTTTAAAAGTCGTTCCCCTCGAAAAGAGCATCCAACAATTGCAGAATAATCCGCATGATGAAGTTTTCGGTGGTCTTTCAAAGTGTCAAAGTCAATCTGATCCTCCGTAACATTTCCAGATTGCGTAGATTTTGCATCTACCGCGACCGCATAAGATAATTTGGGGGCTGTTCTTGCTTTGATCAGGACATCGGTTTTTCCGGAACCGCCAAGCCAGGTTGCATCATAACCGATAAAATCGAATGCTGCTTTTATGGCTTTTTCAAATCTGTTGGGATTATAGGAATCTTTACTGGACAGTCTTAATTCTGTAATAAGGCTTTCACAGGAATCATCGTAACAATCGCCTGCATTTTCCTCTTTCTTTATTTCGGATGATTTAACACTCTCTTTCGCCACAATGCCAAAAGTATCCAGAAGTTTTTCTCCTCTGGCGGTGAGTCCATATTTATCGTTTGTCACACTGTAAATCAGCTTGGCAGCAGATAAAAGAATCAGTCTTTTACGCGTTTCCTCGATACTTTCCCTGTCGAATCCGTAAGATACCTTAGCTATTATAGAAAGTGTTTTTGCATTTTTCGGTTCTTTTCTAAGCTCTGCCAACAGTTCATAAACAAATAAATATCTTGCTTCCAGACATGCGATCAGATCAACCGGTGATTGTTTTTCAATCCATGCATTTCCAAGTTCAGAGGTTACATACATATTCTTACTGATACGATCAACAAATCCTATTTTTTCCAGAAATGAAAGAAACATATTCGACGATGACACTGCAATCTGATAATTGATTTTCGAATATTCCCGAATCTCCTCGATAGAAATTGCCTGATTCATCAATTGCAGATATGCACTGATTGTTATACATGCATCGGCTGTTTTTCCTGGCATGTATCCGATCGCCATTCGTTTTTTCGCTGTTGTTGCAGGCTTTAAGGCACTTGCCCATTCTGACATTGGCAGCTTTTCTTCCAGGATCGTCTCGTCCGGTTCTTCCTCTGTCTCTGACGGCATAGTAATCTCTATTTGCTGCAGAAATTCTTGTCCTTTTTGTGTCAGACTATACTCCAGTTTATATTCTTCGAACCGAACCATATCCACATCCCGAAACCATTTGATCCGGTTATGAATTTCAGAATTTGTTTTCCAGTTCAAATGATACTCTTCCGCGATTTTCAGAAGTTCCTGTGAGTTTTTTGGTTTTTGAAGATAGAATAATATTTCTCCCATAAATACAATTGTTGAACAGAAAACAGCCGTAGAAAAGCAACTATCCTGTCGTTCCAAAACCATTTCTCCTAATTCTGTCAGCGTCCACACCTGTTTCTCTTTATTAACCAGACCAATCGGTCGGATCCATTCACACATTCGTCCTAACGTAGCTGTACTGTTACTTCCTTCAATATTAAGCATTGTATTTGCTGATTTACCGTCCTTGACCATTTTCAGAATATAGTACAACACTTTATCCTGCCCCATATCTCCACTGGGCAGTTTTGGCATTCCAAATGCTTTTTGTTTCCATTCTCTGTTTTCCGGATATTCAATATTTGTCATTTGTTTTTCCCCCACTATATCACATACATTGGCAACCTGCGTAATGAACTTATTTTTGCTTAAAAATCATTTAAACTCCGCCCATCCCGTCATAATACTTCCGCAAATCTTCCCTCATCTGTTTCCGCACTCTTTCCCAGTCTTCCGCCTTCATTTGCCCGAACAGTGCATGGTTCATCGAAATCACGCTCAAATCTTTCGAATAATACAGAAATCTCTTTCTTTCAAATTTTTCAAATGGATTCGTAAGCATATTTCTCTGCACCGCTTTTCTGTCTTTCAGCATTTTTTCATCATACGGGCAGGTGCTTCGATCCACCTGGAGTCCTCTGGCCAATCTGTCCTGATAAAAGGCAATATAATCATCCAGAACATCTTCTATTTTCGCGTCTCCGATAGAATCGATATGTTTTACAATCGCCAGCAGGAACGGCATTTTATACGAAAGTGAGTAATCTCTTTCTTCCAGGAATTCAAAGAAATCTTCTTTGATCGTACTGTCGTTATGTTCTTTGATGTTTAATTCTTTCCGGTATTTTTCGACATCGTCCGGACTGAACAGGTAAATGGATTTGTTGCCGAACCGGTATTCTACACTTGGCGCGATTTTTTTCTTTTTGATCCAGCTTGTCACGGTTCCGGTACTGACGAAATATTCTCTGGCAACCTGTTCCTGACTGAGATAATCGCCATATTTTTCCTCGAAAGAATTGATATCGACTTCCATGATACGTTCAATTCTTTCCCCCATTCCATCAATAACAACCATATCTCCGGGTGTATAATCTGTCTTTATAATATCTCCAAATGGCACATAATATGGATTGGCAAATATCGTATGCATGTTACAGGCTTTGATCATTGCTCCGTATTCGTCAACCACATCGATAACAATAACATTTTTCTTTGTATTCGTTTTCCGCAGTCCTCTTCCAATCTGTTGCAGATAAAGAATCTTGGATAGTGTAGGTCTTGCCATAACCAGAATCCCTAGTTCCGGATAATCCCATCCTTCTGAAATCATATCGCACGTACATAAAAAACGGATTTTCTTCTGTTTAAAAGCTGCCATAACAGCCGCCTGATTTTTTGTCTTCCCGGTGTAGCTGACTGCTGTAATATTGGCTTTGTTGAGCAGTTTCGCCATTTCATTTGCATGTGCAACATTGACACAAAAGATGATTCCCTGCCGCCAGGCAGCTTCTCCCTCACCAAAATACTCCTGAAGGACATCGACAATCAGATCATTTCTTGAAGTAACCCGTATTTTCTTTTCAAGATCCGCATTGATATAATCTTTACCATTGAATCTGACTTTTGAAAGATCGATATTTGTCTCAATCCGGTAAACATTTGCCCGGGCAACGATTCCTTTTTCCATGGCTTCTTTCAAGGATAGCGAAGTAGAATAGCTTCCGAAAACAGTTTCCAGTTTCTTCTTATCCGGTCGTTGATCCGTCGCGGTAAGTCCAACTGTAAAATCCGCATGATAATACTGGATCACTCTTTTCAGCATCGGTGCCACCGCATGATGTGCCTCGTCCACTACGATATAATTGTAATAGTCCGCTGGGAATTCCATATAATGTCTGCACATATAGCCGTATGTTCTGATCTCAATTTTTTCTTCCAGTTCCGGTACAGATTCCTGTATTCGCTCCTTCCAGTCTACAAGAATAGTAGTTCTTGGAACCAGTATCAACCCTCTGAATTTCGGCTTTTCTTTTGCAAATTCATGCAAATCTTCCTCTACAATCCTGGATTTTCCGGATGCCGTTGGCAATACAATCAAAAATGCTTTAATACCCGCCATTCTACGCTTCCGTATTTCCTGTAAACTGACCGTCTGGTGTTCATACAATTCCACTTTTCTGTCGATTTTCAATCCATCATCGACAAATGCTGCGGTATCTTTTCCAAAGTATTGTTTGATATCATCTTCGATTCGGTTTTCAAATGCGCAGTCTTCCCGTGAAAATCGAAATAGTTTGATTCCCCATAAAACACAGGTATTCTGTTTCTTCAACTGTTTTTTGTATTTTTCTTCTCCGATAATCTGTGGATGATGAAAACTCAGTCCATTTTCTTCTACAGCGTATCTTTCATTCTGTGTTCTGATAAAATAATCGAGAAAATAATTGTTTCCGTTTTCATCACAGATTCCATATTCGCGTGTCAAATATCTGAGCGCATTCATACCGTAGGTATTTGAAAAGCTATCCTCAAAATGGATCTCCAGAGGTGATGCATCCGCCTGTTCTGCCCGGTCCCCAACGGTTATCCTGTAATCTTCAGGTAATGTCATTTCATCGTTAGCAAGATAGCTGTCAACTTCAGACTGTATATAACCTAAGAAACGAAAAACTCTTTTAAACTGATGGATATAACTGTTCTGTTTGTCTGTAATAAGCATATAAGAAAAAACAGGCTCACCCGGGTTATGGTCACAAATATTTTCATCAATAATGACCATATCGATGCCATTATCATAAAATCTTGATATTCCACCATTCGGGTAGTTCACCTGTTCTCTCAAAGAAAAATCTGTATGTTGTATCAGAAAATTATCGCTATCTGCTGCTCTCACCATATTCTCTGTCTCCATTATTTTAAATCCGTATTAAAAATGATGCATTATTTTATATTATAGCATATAACAGGTAATGTTTCCAAAGTTTTTCGACATTTTATAGTGTATTTTGCTATTTTATTCGACATTTCTCGACACATTTTTATTTATTTTTCCAATTCATATTGTTTTCCAGATGTTTCTTTCCATAATCAAAATTGCTCCACTGGATCAATTATTGATATGCGATGCAATAAAACCGCTGTTACCGTTCTTCCAGATAATAGTGATTTATAGCAACCTGTTCTCTACTTTCGCTCCATCTCTTCTTCCACTCTCTCCAGCAAATGCCCAATCGCAAACATCACCGTCTCATAATGCATATACTCCAGAATGTTCCGGTCCACCAGCACTTGCAAACTCGCAGGGAATTCGTCATCGGATTCCCAGAATCTCAGTATAACGGGAAGAAACGAAAACAGTTCCAGCTGGTAAGCCACATCGCCTTTTTCCAGCCTGATCCCATGCAGCCGCTCGCAGGCTTTTGCAAGTTCTGCAGTCTTTCCATCGAATTTCTTTCCTGCATCCCTGAAAAAGTTACTGTCATTTGCCAGATTTCCTCCCCGCACCGTAGAAAGGCTGCCGATATGAACCCATTCATGGGCGGGATGACAGTATTCTTTGGAATTACACAGAACATCGTAAATTGTCATGGCTTCGTTGTAATTTGCATTTTCTTCCGTCTGGAATTCATCCACAGACCAGGTGATTCCTCCGGTGATGCGGTTAATCCGGTATTTTCTTCCTACAAAGAAAATATAGAGATACTTTTCATCATGATCCAGAGCAAATTTCCGGATCATTTTTTTCTGATCGTATTCCAGGAAATGGGAGGACATACGGTCTTTCATCGTTTCATAGTTTGACATGTCGATTTTTCCTTTCTATGGATCATATATTATCCAAAATCTGGATTTTTTACTTGTTTTGGATCATATGTTATCTATAAAAATCATATCACATCAAATAAAATTTGCAATTTTAATTCCATCTTCAGTCACCGCGTTAATCACCAGTTTCTTATGAAGGAAAAGATTTTCGTTCATTGCTCGAACAACCAAAAACAGAGTATTTTCAAATTTTGTTGTATCTCAAAATCAAAAATACTCTGTTCCTCTTAAATTATATATTTCTTATCACTGTTATTATCTTTTACACAGCCTCCACAACCGCAGCCGGTGCCGCAAAGTTTCTGGCGGCTTCGCCTAATTTTACGAATCCCTGGTTATCCAGTGCTTCTTCTGCGATACTTACGCAGTTGTCGGCAGCTCGGTCCAGGTTGTAGAGGATGCCGGAGAAGCAGCCGGTCATCGCCGGATCGCATTTCTGATTCTTTACGCGGTTCAAGTGGGCTTTGTTGAATTTCTTTTCTGCTTTGTGCAGTTTCTTTTTATTTTTGAATACCAGTTCCGCTTCCTCTTCACTGCCCTCTTTTACGGCTGTCATAGCCAGGCGCAGCAGATCCAGAAGGACATTGATGCAATTTTCAATTTCCTTGCCGGCTTCCTCGGAAAAGCTCATGCCATTGTCCTGGATTTTTATCCAGATGCTGTCGATATCCTGACACCGGTCGGCGATACGTTCGATATTGTTGGTTACATACAGAAGCCCTGCTGTTTGTTCAGACTGAAGCTCTGTCAGATTACCACTGGAAAACAATTTGGTGATATAGTCCGTGATTTCTTCCTGCAGGTGCTGGACGATATCCAGCTGATTTTTGAATTTTTCATATGCAGCTGAGGTCTTTTTCTGATTCAGAGAACCTTTCAGGCTGTTCAGCATATGTACGGCAAATCCTGTCAGATTCTCCAGTTCCTGAGATACCAGATACATCGCAGCCACCGGCTGATCAATCACTTTGTTATCCAGATACTTCGGTTCATAAACTACACCTGTGTTCTTATCTTCTCCGCGTATAATCGTGGTAACGATCTTCACCATAATCGGGATCAGCGGCAGCCATACCAGCGTACAGACCACGTTGAATGTCGTATGCGCATTGGCAATCTGGCGGGAGATCACATCGATCTCATTTCCTTTTGGAGAGATATAACGTATAAATTGTGCAAACCACGGAATGATCCAGATAAATACGCAGGTACCCGTGATATTGAAAAAGCTGTGTGCAATTGCGGTACGTTTTGCATCTTTGGACTGTCCGATGGATGCCAGAAGTGCTGTGATCGTCGTACCGATATTATCTCCAAGCAAAATCGGAATCGCTCCGGTCAGTCCGATCACGCTGCTGACACCGTCCGGTCCTGCCTGAGAAGCAAAGCTCTGAAGGACTGCGATCGTTGCAGAGGAACTCTGTACCACCAGAGTCATCACCGCACCGAGGACAACACCCAGCACCGGAACAGAAGATACTTTTCCCATCAGATCTACAAAGATCGGGCTTCCTGCCAGTGGTTTCATAACGCTGCCCATGATCTCGATTCCTTCAAACAAAAGTCCGAAAGAAAAGATAACCATACCAATATTTTTAACCTTTTCTTTTTTCCCTAAGAAGTTCAGCATGAATCCGATGAAGATCAACGGATAAATGTAATCACTGATTTTGAATGCCATCAGCTGGGCAGTCATCGTCGTACCGATATTAGCACCAAAGATAACGGAAATCGCCTGTGGCAGACTCATCAGTCCGGCACTTACAAAGCCGATGACCATAACGGTAGTTGCCGAACTGCTCTGTAACACAGCCGTAACCAGGGCTCCGGCCAGCGCTCCCATGATCGGATTCTTTGTGAGAAATTCCAGAATCTTCTTCATCTTTTCTCCGGCTGCCTTTTGCAGCGCATCACTCATACTGTTCATTCCATAAAGGAACAGCGCCAACCCACCAATCAGCCCAAATACTACTTTTACATTTTCATTCATTTTGTGTTCTCCCTTTTCCGGCAGCTGTCTGCTGCTCGGTTCTTGAAATCATCTGTAAAATCTCTGTTATGAATCTGTATAATTCATTTACGGTTTACAGTATAGTGGGAGAACGCATATGGCTCTATCATGGTATTGTATGATTTTCGTTAAATCTGTGTAAAGCTGGTAGTTAGTTCCTGATAACTCCAGTTAAAAGGTCAGGCGCATCTGATTCCAGACAGCATCGCCGTGGACAGATTTGTCTGTTACTCCTTCATTTTGGAAACCAAATTTTGCATAATAATGGATCAATGCACCTTTGCAGGTCAGCACCAGACCCTTCCTTCCCTGTTTTCTGGCATCTTCGATCGCCCGCTCCAGCAGTTCTCCTGCCAACCCGCGTCTTCGATAAGCCGGGATTGTATTCACCCCGAAAATCATCTGCCAGGCACCGGTTTCGTCATGCAAGGAAGCTTTTTCATACATTTCATCTGTCAGATCCGGTTCGTTGGTAACAAATCCGTCGACAAAAGCTACCAGTTTGTTGTGATTTTGTTCGTCGAACATCAGCCAGAAATGGTTGGCGTAATGAATAAGGCGGTCGGCGAATTCCTCTTTTGTGGCGGCTTCGGCCGGTGGGAAGCACTCGGACTCTACGGCGGCGATCTGTGGCAGATCATCTATGGTTGCAGTTCTGATTATCATGATATTGTATCCTCCAATTTATTATCTATTAACTTTTTTCTTTTCATTTCGCAGCTGATATCATTTTCGGGTATAGTCTGCGTGGTTATGCATGATATTTTCAAAGGGCCATCCGACCAGCAGACATTTGTTACTCTATCCCAACACCGAAAACGCCATAACCGCAACTCCCAGCACCACCAGGATCACTCCTGTAGCACGGTTCAAAGTCTTCGGCGTTGCTTTATTGGCAAATACGGCTGCGATTCTTGCCCAGAGGAAGGTAAAGACCACACATAGGATCCATACTGTCCAGTCTGGTGTGCCGCCGATGGCAAAGTGGGATACTGCTCCGGTGAGGGCGGTGAAGGTCATGATAAATACACTGGTTCCCACGGCTGTTTTCAATTCATATCCGAGAACGGATGTCAGGATCAGAAGCATCATCATACCGCCACCGGCACCGATAAATCCGCAGATAAAGCCGATCATCACTCCGCAGATCACAGACTGAATCGCACGTTTTTTCGCAGACACCTGTGCCATGGCTTCTTTTGTAGTCATGACCGGGCGAAGGATGAATTTGATACCGAGCAGGAAGGTCATGAAGACGGAGAAATTTCCCATCGTTGTGGACGGTACCAGGCTGGAAACGTAACTTCCCACTATGGTAAACAACAACACGGTAACCATCATGATCAGACCGTTTTTTATATCAAGATTCTTATTCTTCCCATAAGTATATGCGGATACGGCACTTGCCAGCACATCCGAGGACAATGCGATTCCCACTGCCATGTAGGGATCCATTCCCAAGAATGTGATCAGCATCGGGCTGATGACCGCCGCCGCGCTCATGCCGGCAAATCCGGTCCCGAGACCTGCACCCATACCTGCAAAAAATGTAACAATTACTGTCAGTAAAATACTCATTTCTTTTTGTTCTCCTTTTGATATGTATTCAGATTTTCCTCTGTCTGTTCCATCACCTGTTCAAAAATCTTTCTGGACTCCGCAGGCACACCGGAAAATAAGGTTTCGATAAATGTTTTCTGAATCTCACATCCCTGTCTCCAGACATGCTCCGCTTTCCGGGTACAGATCAGTTCTGTCTTTCTCCGGTCGCCCGGAACCTCCCGGCGTTCGAGATATCCTTCCTGCACCAGCCGTTCCACATGGATGGATACCAGATTCGCCTTGATCCCGCGGATCTTTACAATATCTGCGGCATTTTTATACTGCGGATTATTTTTCAGGAACATCAGGATATCCAGGGATGTCTGCGGAATGCCGGTCTGCTGGCATAACGGTCGGCACAGCTGATTATAGACATCCAGCAATTTATGTATATACTCAATGCTTATCATGCCTTCTATACCTCTCTTTCATTTTTAGAATGTTCATTTTTGAATTATTTTAACATGAAATTCCTATCATTACAAGCGTGAAATAATCATTACATTTTCATGAATTATACTATATCTTTCTGTCTATATAATACCTTCCTTCTATTTCTTACAAAATCCTAAAGTTTGTGGTAAAACATGTCAGAATTTGTTATGATACGGGTAGAACATATAAATTTTGAGGGAGGGTTTCAATATGTTTAAGGAAAAAATACGTATACAGCTTCTTGGGGGAAGTCTGACGGATCACGGCAGCTATGCAGATGGCAATTATCAGGGATATCCGGTTGTCATTACAACGGAATCGACGGTTTACCACGTTCGTATCAATGCCGTCTCCACACAGGATCCGGACAACGCACAGCTGGCACAGTATCTGGAATACCAGAAGCAAAATGTCAAACACCTGGCAGACTATTCCTGTACTTCTACTTCCGCCTTACTGACCATAAAAATGCCGGCAGTAAACGGAAACAAAGTTCCGGATATAATCAACAGTGTCGTAGATCCTCTGATTCAGTATCTTCATGGCGGTAACTATCAGCCTTGCTGTGAGTCCTGTGGCAGCACACAGGAATATCTGTCAAATTATGAGGTCAATGGTTCCTACCATTATCTGTGTACTTCCTGTGCACAGCAGATCGAGCAGAATCTTCAGCAAAATCAGCAGACAACCCGTGCAAAAAAGAGTAATCTGGTTGCCGGACTCGTAGGTGCTTTCGTCGGTTCTCTGATCGGATGTGTGCTCTGGGTACTGATCTATCGGCTCGGATACATCGCGGGTATTGCCGGTGCAGTCACTGCAATCTGCGCACTGCGTGGATATGAACTGCTTGGCGGTCATCTGGATCGGAAGGGTGTGATCATTTCCACTGTGATGATGCTGGTGATGATTTTCTTTGCCAATCGGCTTTCCTGGACCTGGGATGCTTACGATGCACTGAAAGACGAAGGATACACCTTTTCCGAGTGTTATCAGTATCTGGATAACATTCTGGATCTTTCCGAACTCACCGGAAGCTATTACAGCGAGCTGTTCATCGGATACGGACTTACCTTACTCTGTAGTGTACGGCGCATCATCGACGCTTTCCGTACCAGTAGTGGAAGTTATCGCATGAAGAAGGCGCAGTAATCACCATAGATTCTGTAATAGAATCATTCGAGCAATAAACACAAAAAGACAGAAATCGGAATCGTCTCGTACCATTGGTACATGTCTGAAACAGATTTCTGTCTTTTTTATTTACGCGAGCAACGATTCAAAGTCCGTACTTGCACGAAACCCTGACGACTATCGCAATAACGAGTAAAAAAATCCCGGGAATACCTTTCACATCTTCTAGAGCGTGTCTGAAAAAGGCTCTCCGGAAATGATTTTTCAGACACGCTCTAGTTCTGCCACCGGATCTCACCCTTCTGGATCAGTGGATACCGCGCCAGTGTGGTTCCGTCCAGATTTTCACGATGCATGTCGACCGCAGTGATCTGGTGGTTTTCATAGGTATTATAGTAGTAGATTCCCTTCTGTGCATTCCAGCATGAGGTATAAATTGTAATCTCGTATTTGCCCTCAGCCACTTCACAACATCCTCTCTGCTGATCCACCGATCCCAGAATGTGGAAAAACTGGCTGACACTTTCCGCCTCAGAATCTCCCGATACTGCATGTGCTCTGGTAAATGCCACTTTTGCAAAGCGGGAAGTAGAAGAAAGATCTCCCGGAAGTCCAAGTGCACCCATGCCGCGGCTATAGGTCTGTAATGGCAACTGCTCGGAAAAATGATTCTCCGGCTGTTTCGGTGACAGATGCATATACTGATTCAATAAAAACATCTGCTGTTCAAATGGCGGATTATTGGTCAGTACACCTGCCGGATTATCATAAACCTTCAGTCCCTCCCGAACACATTCGATGGTGATACACGCATATTTGTCCGCCAGAATCCAGTGCAGCTGTGCCGCCGGAAACTGTGGGGCGAATACGGTTCCCACCAGATTCATCTCCGCCAGCATTTTCTTCGCCTCTTCTACCGATGCGCACTGGGAAAGAATCCATGGAATGAACTCAAACTGAGCCACGTTTTCCCGTCCCTCCTGGATTTCCTGGTAGACAGCGTTTCCTACGAAGTTCAACCCTGCCATTCCAAGTCCTTTTTCATTGACCGCATCGTAATACAACGGGTAATCGTCCGCTACATGTGCCATACCGATGATCGCATAATGATTTTCCAGTTCTTCCATATGGCGAAAATGAAACGGATAATTTCTTGGTGTTACTGTAATCTCATCTCCATAGGAGAATTCATAATCCAGCGTCCGTCCCATATAAAAATCTTTTGTCTTATAAGTAGCTGCTGTACACATTTCCATCTGCTCCTTTTATCCAAAATACTTGCATGGCTGTTCTGTTTTTTCTCATTGTTCTGATGCTTTCATAATTTTCTCTGCACTGGAAGGGTCCCAGGAAGAAATCTCCAAAACTGCATCCGGAATCTGCTGATCTCCGGAATCTGGATTATGGAACCAGACGCAGGACATTCCTGCTGCTTTTGCCGCCTTTCCTCCATTAGTGGAATCTTCTACTACCATACATGCGGAAGGATCCAGTAATAATGCTTCTGCTGCGGCAAGAAACGTATCCGGTGCCGGCTTTGGATGTGCCATATTTTCTCCACTGATAAAAGCAGAAAAATACTGAGCCAGGTCAAGATCCTTCAACACTTTTTGGATCACATCCTCCGGAGAAGAAGATCCGACTGCCAGCAGATATCCTTCCTGATGTAGTTTTTCCAGAACTTCCCGGATTCCTTCACATTGCGGGAATCCTTCTTTTTCCACGATTTCCTTTTTCTTTTCTTCCATTCTCCGGTTCATCGTCGGATAATCCTCGAAAATATCACCGTAAGCATCCACCATCAGCTGCCGGAAAACTTCTCTGGTAGAACCGATGCACGGTTTGTAAATCTCATAGTCCAGTGTGATTCCGTCCTCTTTCAGCACTTCCTGCCAACACCGAAAATGCAACGGTTCCGTATTGACCAGAACACCATCCATATCAAAAATGATCCCTTTTTTCTCAGCCAGTCGATTAGCTACTTTCGTATACGAGGGAACCGGCACACCATACAGTTTTCCCATGCGAACCATTTCGTATACCAGTCCGTCGATTTCTGATGGTTTCCCAGCCATTACATCCCTCTGCATAGAAGTAGTTGTTTCCGGTGCAAGATTAGACAAAATATGTAAATTAACATCTACCATGTCTTTTTGAAACGGAACGCCCATAGCATCTGCAAGTGCTGCGATTTCCCGGATCATCGAACAAAACAGTTCCCGCGGAGCGCCCTCTTTCTGAAAATCCCCCGCTACTGCGTTACAGTACAGTCCTGCTGCTCCGATCGGGGAGACATAGGAGAATTTTTCCAGTGCTTCTCTGCGGATATTTTCGGATAAAATTCCGTCAATAGCACTGTCCGTAAAATCCTGCCGGATCTGTTCCAGTTCCGGTCTCCAGTCTGTCTTTTCCCGAACTCCAAAGACGATCCGCAGAATCTTCCCATGCTGCACTAACACACCCGGTTCTTTGATGTTGGCAGATACATAGATGCATCCGTCTGTCACCAGAAGTTCCGGCAGTTCTTTTTGCAGTTTTGCACCGGTTCCATAGATATTAAGAATCGGAATCACGATCGTATCCGGTTTTGCCACGCGGCGGATAAACGGGACGGTATCTTCCAGTGAATACCCTTTTACACACACCAGGATCACATCCGGTTGTTCCTTGTAGTGTTCCATATCCGTTGCTTTCACAGCAATTGTCTCAGGATTCGGATCCCAGAGACGCTCCAGAGTCAATCCATGCTCTTTCATAGCTTCCAGATGACGGCCACGGGCAATCAGTGTCACATCTTTTCCTGCCTTTGTCATAAAATATCCCACAACTCCGCCGGTTCCTCCGGCTCCTATGATTGCATATTGCATTTGTGTTCTCCTTTTTTCTTTGCATCTGCCACAGATTCTGATAGTATTCAGAACATAATCATAATATTATGTACGAGATAGTTATTATTCACCAAATAACACTTCTCTGTTTGTTCCGTAAAAGATTTCATCATGATCGGACAATTTTTTCAGGATCTCTTCCATCCGATCCCAGTTCTGATCCACGTCAAACTCATAACTGTGTCCCCACAGATAGAAAAGCTGTGGTTCCTCACTGTCAGATGCCAGAAAACGGTCAATCAGATCCATCACATCCGCATCATTATGATGGCAGGTTGGATTCAGTGTCAGCGGCTCTTCCGGAAGTCCAAAATTTCCGGTCCGCTCTACCGTACGGGAATAACGGATACCACAGGCACGCGCAATATCCACTACTGTATCGTTATAAGTACCAAACGGATACGCCATTCCCACAACAGGCTGCCCAAACCGTTCTTCCAGATTTTTCTTGTCTTCCAGAATCTCATTGCGGATCGTCTCTTCATCATATTTGGGAAGATCTGCATGTGTCAGACAATGTGCTGCAATCTCATGTCCCTGATACAGTTCTTTTAAACCTTCAGTGTTCATTCGATGAATCAGAAGCCCCTTGGGATGTTCCCATACATTTGCATAAGACTGCATACCGCTGTTTAAGTTAAAGGTGCCTTTTACACCATAAGTATTCATCATTTCCACCAGACGGCGATCCTGTGTCACACCATCATCGTAACTGAATGTTACTGCTTTTTTCTTTCCATTCCACATAACACTTATCCTCCTTGGGCAATTTTCGTGTACCCAGTCATCTGTCACACTTTCTTTCGTATTTATTACTCAAGCACTTTCTCTACCATCTGTGCATCGATCGTTACGGACTGCATATGATTGACTTCAATCTGATACAGAGCATTGGCTGCGATATGCTCTGCGGCCTGTTCCAGATCACGGATACCGCTGGTATTCGCATGTTTCTGAATTATTCTGTCCAGCCCCTCATCTGTCAGAATAATTTCATTTTCTTTCAGACTCATTCGCTTCAGTACTTTCGGCAGTGCATATTTTGAGAAAATAATTTTCTTTTCTTCGTCTGTATAATCCGGAATATCGATCACCGCAAAACGGGACATCAGCGGTGCACTGATCTGGGATTTGTCGTTGGCGGTGGCGATCGGATAGACACCTACCGTAGGGATCATACATTCCATATAGTTATCGGTGAATCCCAGGTTATCAAGCAGGGTCAGCAGAACATCCGCCGGGTTTCCGTTTCCTTTTCCGGAGGCTGCTTTGTCCAGTTCGTTGATGATAAATACCAGATTGGACTCTCCTGCCATCGAAAAGGCATCCATGATGATACCGGGTTTTGCATTGGCATAGACACGGGAGCTTCCGGTCAGCTGTTCCGGATCGTTTATGGAACTCATATCCAGAGTTGTCCACGGCAGTTTCAGGATTCGTGCAACCGCATAGGCAATCTGTGATTTTCCGGTTCCGGCAGGTCCTACCAGAAGCAGACCGTATGCCGGTAAGGTATGGGTACGGTTGATCTGGATGATCGTCTCGATAATTCTCTGTTTTACCTTCTCCATACCGTACAGTTCTTCATCGAGGATTCTTCTTGCTTCCTGCGGGTCGATAGACTCAAAATAATTACTCTTCCACTGTACATTCATCATGATCGACAATGCTCTCTGTGCATGCCGTCTCTCTTCCGGAGATACCTCATGGGATTTTGCAACCGCCAGGTTTCTTCTCGCCCAGAGACGAATATTATCCGGCAGTGTTTTTCCGGCGCAGGTCATAAAGTCGGTGATGCTCTGTATACTGGTCAGTTTCATATCATCGCCGATTTCTTCTGCATCCTCATCTTCCTCGATCTCTTCCGGTGCATTGCTTGCCAGAAGACGCTCGATCATAAACTGTAAAAATCCATCTTCTGCTGAAAGTTTGGTACCGCCGCCGAAAGCGATCTCACGAATCTTATAAACGGCATATCCATTTTCTCGGTTCTCACCGGACAGACGGATATGAATATGATTGCCGCCGAGCCATTTTAACAGGCTGACAAAACGGGCATCGATCTGCAGGATGTCCGCGGATACGATACCATCTTCCTCCTCAAATTCAAAAGTCGTCTGTTTCGCCGGATTAGAAAAGAATCCGCTGGAGTGGTGTTTCCACTGCCGTTTTTTATTATCCAGCACCAGCATCGGGCACTCCGGTGTGGCGGTGGATTTGTCCGAGCGGAAGGTTGTATAAGTACAGGTCAACGGTTTGTCTTTATCCGGGGTATTATTAAAATCAAATACTGGCATTGTAATTTCTCCTTTATCACCGTTCCGTTTTTAACTCTCATCACCGGAACAGTTCTTCTGTTTTTTCGATTTCCTTTTTTGTGCAGGTGACCGTTTCATAAATGCAAAAATCTACCGTATTGTTACCTGTCACGTAACTATTCAGTAGCCATTATCCCGCGAGGTGTTTTGGCATAAATATGCCAAAATCCCGAGACATACAAGCAAAAATGCCGTCACCGAAGGTGATTTTAATTGCATTTTTGCTCGTAACTGTGAAGGTACTGAACAGTTACCCTGTCACATTTTAACAGTTTACCATGATTTTCCGAAAAAAAAAAGTGAAAACGTTACTAAACCGTTATGATCCGTCCCATCTCCGCTGAAGTTCTGTGGGAAATCGAGATTACCGTTCGGTTTTCCGATACGCGCCGCAGTGCCTGTAAGACTTCCTTTTCCGTCTCCACATCCAAATTTGCCGTGATCTCATCCAGCAACAGAATCGATGGTTCTGCAACTGCTGCCCTGGCGATGGATAACAATTGCCATTGCCCCTGCGAAAAGATCTCCGGGGTACACACGGTATCGTAGCCATTTTCCAGACTGGCGATCGAATCTTCAAGACCAGTCAGTCTTGCTGCCGCCTGCACCTGTTTTTCCGTGATTCTCCGATCATACAGTGTGATCTGCTCACGCACCGTACCCGGCACCATATGGAAAGACTGTTCCACATAGCCAAACAGCGATCTCCTTTCCTCTTCCGGAACTTCTGTAGCAGAAACATTGCCGATCCGTATGCTTCCACTCTGCGGCTCATACAGACCAAGCAGCAGCTTCAGGATCGTACTCTTTCCGGCACCGGTACGCCCGGACAATGTGACCTGTTCGCCTTTTTTCACCTCAAAACTCACACCTTCCAGAACCAGATGTTCGTCATAGCCAAAGACTACATTTTCAAAGGATACCGCGGTCTGATCTCCGGCATCTGCCGTATGTATCTTATCTGTTGTAACCTGTTTTTTCTGTTCACTGATATCTTTTGCTGTTTTCCGGACACCCTGTCGTTTTCCGTTCGCTCTGTCTGCTTCATCCGCCTCCAGATTGAAAAACTCATTGATTCTGTGAATACCTGCCATCGCTGACTGGATCGTCTGAATCTCCATACCAAGGCTTTCTACCGGTGTGAAAATCTGGGAAATATAATTGATCACGGCCACCGCGGTTCCGGCAGACATACCGAAGAATGCCAGTACCTGCTGATTGCCGGATGCGGATAACAACATCACAACCGCAACCACAACCGCGTTCAGGATCAGAATCACCGGTGAATAGATCGCATCATAGAAGTTCGTTCGTTCCATCGCCCGATAGCTGTCGCTGATATATTTGTCATACCGCTCTTCCATGTATTTTTCTTTTCCAAAGCAATGGATCGTCCGAATATTGTGAATCGTCTCCGGCACATGACCCGAGGCACGGCCTACTGCTCTTCGGTTCTCGATCTGCGCGGTTAACATATTTTTCTGTACATGTCTGGTAAACCAGAACAAAAATGGCAATAAAAACAGTAAAACCAACGTCAATCCCTTATTCCGAAACCAGATCACAGCCAGGATACTCAGGATCTTACATGTATCCGCAAACATGCTGATGATTCCGGAAGTAAACAGGTTCTCTACCGTATCCACATCTCCTATAAACCTTGATACCATCGTTCCCGGTTCCTGCTGATTGATCGTATCCGCACTGAGGCTGACAAACTTTTCCATCAGGCGGCTTCGAAGCGCATGCGTGATCTTCTGTCCGAAAACAATCAGAAGACTCTCGCGCGCCGTATCCATAAAACCTGTCAGGGCAAGCACAACAAAATAGAGGACAAAGAACGAAAACGCTACCGCATGTCCTGCCGTAATACTGTCCACGATTTTTCCAAGAAGAAGCGGCGGGATCAGAGAGGCTCCGATGGCTCCAAGTACCGCGATCAGGATCCCGCTGGACAGCCATTTTTGTTTTTTTACTGTATCGATCAGAATATTTCGTAGATTTCCTTTATGCTTCATGACTGTCCTCTCCTTCCTGTGTGGTAAATAATGTCGCATATGCCGAAACTTTCTGTAACAGTTCCTCATGCGTTCCCACGGTCGTTTTTCCATCGTCCATCCAGATGATCTGATCCATCTGTGGAAACAGATACAGTCGATGTGACAAAAGCAACACGATCGAATCACGGGTCATCGCCCGTACATTGGCAAACACTTCTTTCTCCGTCGATTTATCCAGTGCAGAAAACGGATCATCAAGCACCAGTAACGGCTTTTTATGGCAAAGTGTTCTTGCCAGTGCCACACGCTGTGCCTGACCTCCGGAAAGACGAACCCCACCATTTCCAATCAAGGTATCCTCTCCCTCTTCCATCTCAGAAACTTCCCGGTCAATACACACTGCTTTCAGATAGGTTTTCAAATCTTTTTCGTCTCCCAACAACACATTATCTCTGACGCTGTCATGAAACAGCTCCGGATCATGCCCCAGGTAGGCTACGATACCCTTACGTTCTGCCTCTTCCATCTGCAGCAAATCTTTTCCTGCAAATCGTACCGTTCCCTCATATGGACATTCACATAAAAATAACTTCCCAAGAGTTGATTTTCCACAGGCTACCGGACCGGTCACGCCGATGATCTGTCCCGGTTTTGCTGAAAAAGTCACATGTTCCAGCACGCGCTTTCCATCCGGATAAGCAAATGAGACATCTTTTACTTCCAGATATCCAGGTCTCCATTCTTTTCCGTCTTCTTCCTCGTTTACCGAGTCAAGCAGCGGACGGATACGATTCCAGGAAACCTGCGCTTTATGTACGGCATTGAAGAGTTTTGCCGCACTGGATGATTTTGTAGAAAGCTTCACAAAGCATGCCAGAAACGTGGTAAATGTTGCGATTGACCAGCTGCTCCATCCGCTTCCCAGTATGTTTTTCTGACCAAAATACAGAATAAACAATACACTGGTCATAGAAATCACTTTATAAATCGGAGGCATGGCACTGTTCCAGATATTTGCCTTTACCGCGGATGTTTCATAATCGGTAAGATTCTTCTCATAAGCCATCTGCCGGTCTCTCTCACAGCCAAACACCCGGTAGGTGACAGCGTTCTGTGCACGATCAAGAGTCACTGCGCTCAATACTCCGCACTGCTTTTTATATGCTGCTCCGGTTCTCTGGATCATCCGTTTCATCTTCTCCGCTGTAATATATGAAATCGGCGGAAAGATCATACACAGCAGAGCAAGCCGCCAGTCATACCACAAAAGCATGCCTGCATAGGCAGTCAGAGCCACACCGGTATCAAAAATCTCCGTCGTGAATTTACGCATACCCTCCACACAATCATCTACATCCAGGATGGCTTTTGTCATGATGGTTCCTTCCCCTTCTTCCCGAAGGCTCGCCCTCCCCCTGGTCACAAGACTGTGATACAGGATCTCTTTCATTCTCCGGTTTACATTATTTGCAAACCTGCGTACATAAAAACGTTTGACATATCTGGATACCTGTACGATCCCGATTGCTGCCACATAACCGATTACAAGAAACAGCATATTGGCAAAAGTTCCGCTGCCTCTCAGAATATCCACCAACATTCCCGTCATCCGTCCCTCAAACCACGGTTCCGCCAGAAGTCCCAGGTTATAGATCAGGCCGGAGATTGTAATTGTAAGAAGAACTTTCCATTCTACCCGAAAATACGAACCGATTTTTTCCGGACAAAACTTCTCATCCTCTCTCTTCTTTTGCAGTTCCTTGTTTTTCATCCCCGTCATTCTCCTCTTTTGCCAAAATCCGTGTAATATTTTCAAATCCTGCCTATCGTTCTCTTTTTCTATTCGTATAAGAGCTTCAAATATCTCCCTCTTTATATTTTTTCATTAATTTAGCCAGTGCTTTATTTTCTCCTGCAAGAATCAAAATCTCTCCCCTGCACAGGTTTTCTTCCGGATTGATGCTGACGCAAATCGTTTCCCCCCTCTTGATTGCAATAACATTAATTTCATATTTTTTTCGAAGATTCAGTTCTTCCAGATTATGATCGATCCAACTATCCGGAACCGCAAGTTCTACCATCGAAAAGGAATCTGACAGCATAAAGAAATCCTGAAATCCTCCTGAAATCAGGTTTTTACCAAGACGGATACCCGTTTCGATTTCGGCCATCACTACACGGTCTGCACCGATCTTTTTCAGAATCTTGGCATGCATCTGATTCATCCCCTTGGCGATTACCAGCGGAACACCTGCCTCTTTTGCCTGCAATGTCGCCAGAATACTTGACTCCATATCTTCCGAGATCCCTATGATCACCACATCCATGTTACTGATTCCCAGCGATTCAAATACACGGCTGTCCGTCACATCTGCCCTTGCAGCATAAGTCACATAATCTGCTATCTCCTGCACCAGTTCCTGGTCTTTATCCACTGCCAGAACCTGTTTTCCTGCCTGTGACAGTGTCTGTGCCACAGCATAACCGAATTTTCCAAGTCCGATTACTGCATATTGTTTATCCATGATTTTAATTTTCCTTTCTGTTAATCTGTTCTCCCCTATTCTTTTATCCAATCAGAATCCTCTGTTCCGGTCTCTGAATATCCGCATCCACATGTCTTGTTCTGCGCCCAAGGGCTACCGCAAGTGTAATCGGCCCGATTCGTCCCATATACATAACAAGTATAACAATGATTTTCCCTGCTGTCGGAAGCTGTGAAGTCAGAGAACGGGTCAGTCCCACCGTCGCCACCGCCGAAACAACCTCATAGGCACAGTCCAGAAGCGGATGACCACTGACGGCAACCAGAAGGATTGTGGCCGTAAGAGCAGTAGCCAGTGCAAAAAAGAAAATCACCACCGCAGAGCGGATATTTTCTTCCACAACTTTTCTTCCCCATACTACCGTATCATGATTTCCACTGATATAAGAAGTAACCAGCACGATAAGAAGAGCAACCGTAATTGTCTTCACACCACCGGCAGTTCCCATCGGTGAACCGCCGATAAACATCAGAATCATACTCACCATCGCAGACCCATCCGTAAAATTTTTCTGCGGAATCGTCTCAAATCCAGCTGTTCTTGTTGTTATGGACTGAAAAAAAGCAGCCATCACTTTCTCTCCCGGTTTCAGATCTCCGAGAGACCCTGTATGATTCCAGTCCAACAGGAGGATCAGAAGTGCCCCGCCTGTGATCAGGATTACTGTCGTCGTCAATACCAGTTTTGTATGAAGGGTAAATCCACGGATAAAATTTTTTCTGGTTCGTTTTCCTCTCAGCAGATCCTGCACATGCTCGATCACTTCCCACCAGACGGGGAAGCCAAGTCCGCTCAAGATAATTAGTCCCATGGTTGTAACATTCATCAGAGGATTGGTTACAAAAGGCGCAAAAGAAGATTCACCTACCAGATCGATTCCTGCATTGCAAAACGCGGATATCGAATGGAAAATACTGTACCCGATTCCTCTCCACAATCCATAATGAGGAACAAACCAAAAGCTATAACATATTGCTCCTGCAATCTCAACCACCGCTGTTCCGATCAGGAGTCTTCTGACAATTCCCACGCTTCCTTTCAACACCGGCAGATTATAGGTATCCTGAATCAGTTTGCGACTCTGCAGGCTGATTTTTCTTCGCAAAACCAGAAATATCATGATCATACATGCCATGATTCCAAGCCCGCCAAACTGAATCAGCCCCAGAATCACAATTTTTCCAAACACGCTCCAGGTGGTTGCAGTGGGCACGGTCACAAGGCCGGTTACACACACAGATGTAGTCGCCGTAAATAACGCATCAAGCCAATATACGCCCTTTCCACTGGCCGATGAAACCGGCAGACACAAAAGAAGCGTTCCCAGTATGATCACTACACCAAATCCAGTCATCATAATTCTTTCTGTCGGCGTATGCCACTGCCTTTTTTTCTGTTTTTCAGACATCCTCTTTTTCTCTTCTTTCCTATATTTTTCCCAAAATATCAACTTTCTGTTTCATTTCTGATATTTTATAACCGATGATTCTTCTTTTAGAATCCGAAATCTGCATAATCCTCCGGAAGAAATCTGTGGTAAATGATATGGCAGCCCTCATCTTTAAAACAGTAGTAATATGGATCTTCCGAGTCCACAAAGCGGATCATCAGGTCAAATTCTCCGTTGTCCATCGGTTCCATCGCGCACTCAGATGTCTGACTGCGGAATAATTCTTTTACTTCATCCAACGTCGTTCCGTGTTTTGTAAGTAACTGTACCAGTGCAAAGATAAATGCATTCTCGTCCTGGTGTTCGTGCACATATTCTGTCGCATGTTCCGACAGAAAGAAGCAGAAACGATCTCCTTTGTGCGATACCTGTACTTCCCCGAATATTTCTTTTGTTGCCCTCGGAAATCCTTCCAGTGACTCCTGCATCGCCTCCGCATCACCTTCGCTTTCAAAAAAATGATGCAGAGAACTCAAAGGATAATACAGTCGGATCGGTTCTTTCATATATCCAAGCTTTGCCTGTTCCTCTGCAATCACATCGATCAGACTGTCCTGCAGTTTTTTATATCCATTTTCGTACATAATTCTATAATCCTTTCTGGCTGGCCCCTTCGACCGCCGGTCGTCGATGGTGTCAGGCACCATTAAATTTTTATGAAATATTTTCACAGCTATGTGAATTATATAATCTCACGGATATTTTCGCAAGCAGAAAGAACATCCTGTACATTTAAAACTGTACAGGATGTTCTCCCTTACACTTTTATTCTTTATTTCATACTGTCGGGTTATTCTTCCCCTTTGTCTACCTTGCTGGCTCTTGCTTCAATTTCTCTTTCCTGTACATCGCCAGGTGCCTGCTCGTAACGGGCAAATGTATAAGAGAAATCACCAGCTCCACCTGTCATGGAACGAAGTACCGTTGCATATCCGTAGATCTCCAGTTCCGGAACATCTGCTTCTACGATGGTATATCCCTGTTTATCCGGGTTCATACCAAGCACACGGCCACGTCGTTTGTTCAGATCACCCATAACATCACCGGTAAATTTATCCGGTACACGGATCTGCATATTTACGATAGGCTCTAACAGAACCGGCGAAGCTGCCAGGAAACCGTCTTTGAATGCCATCTTTGTTGCTGTCTTGAATGCCATCTCAGAAGAATCTACCGGATGATAAGATCCATCATACAGAACCGCTTTCACACCAACTACCGGGTATGCCGCCAGAGGACCGGATACTACAGATTCCTGCAGACCTTTTTCTACTGCCGGGAAGTAGTTCTTCGGAACGGCTCCGCCGACAACGATCTGCTCAAATACATATGGTGTATCCAGATCACCGGATGGTTCAAAGGTCATCTTTACATGACCATACTGGCCATGTCCACCGGACTGTTTTTTATATTTTTTATCAATATCTGATTTTTTACGAATGGTCTCACGGAAAGCTACTTTCGGTTTGGAAAGTTCCACATTCACTTTATACTGTTCCTGCAGTTTGCTGACGATCACGTCTATATGCTGGTCACCCATGCCATAAAGAAGAGTCTGACGGTTTGCAGAATCATTGACTACTTTCATTGTCAGATCTTCCTGACACATCTTGGAGAGTGCCTGGGAAATCTTATCCATATCTGCTTTGTTCACTGCTTTGTAGCGTTTGCAGGTATATGGAGTGGAAATCTCCGGTTTGCCGTAGAATACCGGGACAGCTTTTGTTGCCAGAGTATCGCCGGTACGCAGTTCGTTGATCTTGGCTACGGCTCCGATATCGCCTGCATGAAGTTCCGGAACCTCGATCGGTTTGGATCCTTCCATGACATACAGCTTGCCGATCTTCAGTTCTTCTTCTCTTTCTACATTATATAAGGTATCCCCGGACTTGATAACACCGGAACAAACTTTCAACAGTGAATATTTTCCGATAAACGGATCTACGATCGTCTTGAATACCTGTGCAGATTTCGGCATGGTGAAATCATAGTCAGCTTCAAAAATTTCGCTGGTTGATTTTACGATACCGGCACGTTCTCTCAGATTCGGGCTTGGGAAGTATCCACAGATATCGTCTAACAGGATCTTAACACCCTGCAGGTTGACCGGAGATCCCATGCATACAGGAACCAGACTTCCATCGCCTACGCACATGGATAATGCTGCGGAAATCTCGGTTACGGAGAATTCTTCGCCCGCAAAATAGCGATCCATGAATTCTTCACTGGTCTCTGCTACGGCTTCGAGTAAGATCTCTCTGTATTTTTCCAGATATTCTTTGGAATATTCCGGGACCTCACATTCTTCTTTTTTGTCTTTTTCGATGTAACGACGACCTTTGTTCTTTACGATGTTGATATATCCGACAAATTTTCCGTCTTCACGAAGCGGCATGTGCAGCGGAGCGATCCGCTTGCCATACAGCTCGGTCAGATCTTCTACTACCTGACGGTAGCTGACATCATCCATATCCATCTCTGTTACGAAGAACATACGCGGCAGTCTGTATTTTTCACACAGTTCCCATGCTTTCTGGGTTCCTACCTGTACGCCTGATTTACCGGAGATCACGATCACTGCTGCGTCGGCGGCTGCAACTGCCTCTTCAGCTTCTCCTACGAAATCAAAGAATCCAGGTGTATCTAAAATATTTACTTTTACCTTATCCCATACAACCGGCACGGTGGAAGTACTGATCGAGAATTTTCTCTTGATCTCTTCTTTGTCGTAATCACTGATGGTATTGCCATCTGTCACCTTGCCTAAACGATTTGTAATACCTGAAAGATAAGCCATAGCTTCTGTCAGTGTAGTCTTACCTGCTCCGCCATGACCAAGCAGCACTACATTCCTTATTCGGTCAGTTCTAAAAACGTCCATATGTAATACCTCCCAAAAATTAGTATGGTTATATATTACTAAATTTCTTCGAATATTTCAAGTTATTTATGAAATATTGACAATTATTTTCCGAACTTTTTTGATCTATGTTTGTATATTTTATGTTTTTTGTGTATAAATTGTTTCTTTTTTGTATATTTTATCTTCATTTTATGAAATTTTTTCTCAGAGGAACTGTTTTTTCTATACTGTGTGCCTTTTTCTCTTCTCTTTTCCTTCTATGCTTTTTGGCGTTAAAGTTCCATAGTTTAAAGTGCTAAATCATTGACTTTTCCCCTCCTGTGTTTTACAATGGTGAAAGTACGCAAAATACACGCGTAATTACGGAGAAAGGATTTTGACAGACAACTATGAGTGATTCACTGAATATAGGATTTATCGGTCTGGGGCTGATCGGCGGATCCATCGCCAAATCTCTGAAACGTTTTCACCCGCAGACTAGAATTTTTGCATATACCAGAACGGAAGCTACGCTGGATCTTGCCGTGTCTGAGGGTATTGTGGATGTAAAATGTACGAAAGAAGATGAGGCATTTGCTTCCTGCGATTATATTTTCCTCTGCGCGCCGGTTCACGACAATATTTCTTATCTTGAATGGCTGAAGGATCATATAAGTCCGGACTGTATTATTACGGATGTGGGAAGTGTAAAAGGTGAGATCCATCAGGCGGTTCAGAAACTTGGTCTGGACGATCATTTCATCGGAGGACATCCAATGGCAGGTTCCGAAAAGACCGGTTTTGAAAATGCTACCGACATGCTGATTGAAAATGCTTACTATATTCTGACGCCGGGCGGACAGATTGATATCCCACGCCTGACACAGTTTATGGAGCTGATTTCTTCTCTGGGAGCGATCCCTCTGGTACTTACTTATGAAGAGCATGATTACATCACCGCAGCTGTGAGCCACCTGCCACACATCATCGCTTCTACGCTGGTCAACGCCGTACAGAAGATGGATACGCCGGAGGAAAATATGAAACTGATCGCAGCCGGAGGTTTTAAGGATATTACCCGTATTGCCTCTTCTTCTCCTGTGATGTGGCAGCAGATCTGCCTGGAAAACCGGTCAATGATCTCCAAAGTGCTCGACGAGTATATCCGCCTGATCGTACAGGCAAAATGCTGGGTGGATAATGGTGATGCAGATGAAATCTATAATATGTTCAGTAATTCCAGAGAATACCGCAATTCTCTTCCGGAAGCGAGCAAAGGGGTAATCGAGAAGATTTATGCCTTTTACTGTGATATTTATGACGAAGCCGGTGGTATCGCTACAATTGCCACACTGCTTGCGATGAATTCAATTAGTATTAAAAATATCGGCATCATTCACAACAGAGAATTCGAGGAAGGTGTTCTTCGGATCGAGTTTTATGATGAGGAATCCTGTGTGAAGGCACAGGGTGTTTTGAAAGAACGGAATTATACACTTCATATTCGGTAAGGAGGATGTACATATGGAACTTATGCAAGCAAAAATGCCTCTTCGTGGAGAGGTGAAGATTCCGGGAGACAAGTCGATCTCCCACCGCGCTGTGATGTTTGGTGCACTGGCTGACGGTACGACAAGAGTGACGAATTTTTTGCAGGGAGCGGATTGTCTTTCTACGATCTCCTGTTTCCGCAAGTTAGGAATCGATATTGAAAATACACCGGAGGAGATCCGGATCCACGGAAAAGGGCTTCACGGGCTTACTGCTCCGACAGAGATTCTGGATACCGGTAACAGTGGAACTACAACACGACTGATCTCCGGTATTCTTGCCGGTCAGAATTTTACCACAACACTTACCGGTGACGCATCGATCCAGAGCCGGCCGATGGGAAGAATCATCAAACCGCTTTCTATGATGGGTGCTACGGTCGAGAGTCTGAAGGGAAACCAATGTGCACCGTTACAGATTCAGGGGCATCCGCTGACTGCGATCCATTATCAGTCACCGGTAGCTTCTGCGCAGGTCAAATCCTGTGTTTTGCTTGCCGGACTGTATGCAGACGGAATTACTTCGGTTACAGAACCTTATCTTTCGAGAAATCATACGGAACTGATGCTCTCTCACTTCGGCGCACGGGTCACCAGTGAAGGAACAACTGCTTCTATCTCGCCGGATCCGGAACTTCACGGACTGGACATTTCTGTTCCCGGAGATATTTCTTCCGCTGCTTATTTTATTGTGGCTGCTCTTTTGGTGCCAGGATCTGAAGTAATGATCAAAGATGCGGGAATCAATCCTACCCGAGATGGCATTCTTCGTGTATGCAAGGCAATGGGCGCAGATATCACCCTGTTAAATAAACGAACAGCCGCCGGTGAACCGGTTGCGGATCTTCTGGTTCGTCACAGTGAACTTCACGGTACGGTTATCGAGGGTGAACTGATTCCGACGTTGATCGATGAGATTCCGGTTCTGGCGGTTCTGGCAGCTTATGCGAATGGAACTACGGTGATTCGAAATGCGGAAGAACTGAAGGTGAAGGAATCGAACCGACTGGATATTATGGTGAACAGTCTGGGAGCTATGGGATGTGATATCGAGGGTACAGATGATGGTATGATCATCAGAGGTGGCAAACCGTTGCATCATGCTTCTATCGACAGTCATCTGGATCACAGGATCGCGATGTCGTTTGCAGTGGCTGGATTGGCTTCTGAAGGAGGAGTCGAAGTGCTGCGGGCGGATTGTGTGGATATTTCTTATCCGGAGTTTTATGCGGATCTTGGTAAGCTGATGAAGTAATATTTTTTATTGGCTCTCGGCTGTTTCCTGGCAAAACAAATTTGAAACAACCGTTAATTTTTCGTCATATCTTTCCAGTTGCACGCAATGACTATTTTTATCGATACCAAGCCCAGCAGGGCAAAAAGATGCCTTTCAAAAGCATTTTGCGGGCGGTTAGGGCGAGTTTTAAGATCCTGTGTTTAGTAAGACTTGGCGATGAGCGGCTCTCCGCGAATCATGTACATCGTTGAAAAAAATCCCCATATCAATCACGCAGGATGCAGATTCGAGTGTACAGGTAAAAAAACGTAGGCGTAGCGGGCTACGCTGAGGCTTTTTTGCCTGTGCAATCGGATTTGCAGACAAGCGAGTGATATGAGGATTTTTTCATAAGATGTACAAGTCGCACTTAACACATAGCTTAAAATCGTCCTGCCCACTGCTTTTGCAGGGGAGCTTTTTGCAATTTGGGGCGTACGCCTTGAATATCTTATTTGTAGAAATCTACAACATCTTCCGGATTATAGTACACTTTATCCTGCTCTTCTATCGTTGCTTTTCCATCTTTCACATCGATAATCGTTACCGCGCAGTTTGGCGGTACGTGACCTCTCCAGAAGTCGTCTTTCCGGCCGTCAATGTAATAGAGAAAGGCCCGTGTCGAGCAGCCGTGTGCTGCTATTAGAATTGTTTTATTCTGGTAGTCCGGGTTGTGGATCAGGTCCTCGTAAAAGGCACCGCAGCGGTCAATCATCTGTTGAATAGATTCGCCGTCTTTCGGTGGCTTGTAACCGAAGGGATCCGTGAAGAACTGTTCAAAATCTTTTGACGGAATCTGATAATTCTCCCTTCGACAGCAAAGCCCTTCCCATTCTCCGAAACTGATCTCTTCTATTCTCTCATCCGTAAGAATCGGTATATTTCTGTCACCCAGTACCAGTCTGGCGGTCTCGTAAGCCCGCTTTAACGGGCTTGCGATTGCCAGGTCAAAATGCACATCTTTTAATTTTTCACCGGTGATTTTTGCAAGGCGAATACCATTTTCGTTCAGTTCAATATCCGTTCTTCCCTGCAGCCGTCCCAGTGTGTTCCATGGAGTTTCTCCATGACGAATCAGATATATTTTCATCTTTTTTACTTTCTAAGCTGGATTCCCATGCCTTCCAGACCATTCAGGATCTTGTTCATAGCGCCATTGATTTCTGCTTCTTCCAGAGTTTTCTCTTTGGAGCGGAAGGTCAGAGAATAAGCAACGGACTTAAATCCTTTCTCGATCTGATCACCTTCGTAAATATCAAACAGTTCGAAGTGTTCCAGAATCTTTCCACCTCTCTGTGCGATCATATGCTCGATCTGTCCAACCATGATGTCTTTCGGTACTACCATGGAGATGTCACGGTTTACTGCAGGGAATTTTGCGATTCCTTCGTATTTGCGGTCGAAGGATGCATGTTTTACGACATTCAGGATATCCAGAACTGCCACATATGCGCGCGTTCCGATACCATAGGTATCAGCTACTGCAGGATGCACTTCGCCCAGATAACCCATCACTTCATTTTCGTAGCTGATCAGAGCCTGGCGACCCGGATGCAGGAAAGTCTTACCGGCTTTCGGATCGTACTCAGTTTTCTTATGCATACCGATCTGATCGAAGAACTCTTCTACCACACCCTTCATATCAAAGAAATCACCATCTCCGTACATACCCAGAGTGAACATCATACGTTCATCCGGCAGTTCGGTCAGAGGAAGTTCTTTTGGCAGATATACATTGCCCAGTTCGTACAGACGGACATTTTTATTTCTTCTGTTATAGTTGGTTGCCAGAGAAGTCAGCATACCATTCAGAGAAATGGTTCTCATGATACTGAAATCTTCACCCAGCGGGTTGGAGATTGTGATTGCTTTTCTCAGTTCATCCTCTGCCGGAATCTGCAGTTTGTCAAATACTTTCGGGCTTTCGAAGGAATAGCAGTATCCCTGGGAGAATCCACAGTACTCAGCCACATCTCTTGCCACTTCTTCGATTCTCAATTTAAATGGCAGTTTTCCTGTTGTTGCCTCACCACTTGGCAGTGTGGTCGGGATATTGTCATATCCGTAGAAACGTGCAACTTCTTCTGCGATATCTGCGGTACGGAAGATATCATGACGGAAAGTCGGAGCAACGATCTCGTTGGTTGCTTCATCATAAGCCAGTTCTACTCTGGACAGATACTCCAGCATATCTTCTTTGGAAATATCGGTTCCCAGCAGGCTGTTGATTTTTTCCGGCTCAAACGGTACTCTTACCGGCTCTTTTTTCTTGGTATATACATCAGCCATACCACCGACAACTTCACCGGCTCCCAGTTCTTCCATCAGCTGGCAGGCACGGTCGATGGCTGCCTGCGCATTATTCGGATCCAGACCTTTCTCGAATTTTCCGGAAGCATCGGTACGAAGTCCGATTCTCTTTGCAGACAGACGGATGTTCGGACCATCAAAGCATGCCGCTTCGAACAGAACGGTTTTTACATTGTCTGTGATCATGGAATTTTCTCCACCCATGATACCTGCGATACCGATGGATTTTTCTCCATCACAGATCATCAGGACATTTTCATCCATCTGACGTTCCTGTCCGTCCAGAGTAACAAATTTTTCGTCTTTTCCGGCACGGCGTACATGGATCTCATGGTTTGCGATCATATCCAGATCATAGGCATGCATCGGCTGACCATATTCTTCCATGACATAGTTTGTGATATCTACCAGGTTGTTGATCGGGCGGATACCGTTGGCTGCCAGACATCTCTGCATCCATTTCGGTGACGGACCGATTTTTACATTTTTTACGACTCTTGCACAATAACGTGGGCAGAGATCTTTATCTTCTACAGTTACTTTTACATAATCGTTGATATCCTCGTCGTTACCGGTAGCTGTTACAACCGGAGGAACGAATTTTTTCTGGAAAGTAGCTGCTGCTTCTCTTGCGATACCCAGTACACCGTAGCAGTCTACACGGTTGGAAGTGATCTCATATTCGATCACTGCATCGTTCAATCCCAGTGCTTCGATCGCGCTTGCACCAACGGTAGCATCTTCCGGGAAAATATAGATTCCGTATTCCGGAGCTTCCGGATACATTTCTCTTGTGGAACCCAGTTCTTCAATGGAGCACATCATACCGTAGGAATCCACACCACGCAGTTTTCCGGCTTTGATCTTGATTCCACCCGGAGTTTTCTTACCGTCGTGTCCGCCTGCAACTCTTCCACCCGGAAGAACAACCGGAACTTTGTCTCCTTCTTTTACGTTCGGAGCACCGGTAACGATCTGTGTTACTTCATTTCCTACATTGACCTGGCAGATGATCAGTTTATCTGCATCCGGATGTTTTTCGATCTTTTCGATCTGTCCGATCACGATATTTTCCAGATCGGCATCCAGTAATTCATATCCTTCTACTTTTGTTCCGGACAGTGTCATCGCATCTGTATATTCCTGAGCTGTAACGTCCAGATCCGGGACAAACATTTTAATCCATGATAAAGATGTATTCATTCTTTCTATCCTCCTAGAACTGTTTTAAGAATCTGTAGTCATTTTCATACAGAAGGCGCATATCATCGATCTCGTATTTCAGAAGTGCGATACGCTCCAGACCTACACCAAATGCAAAACCAGTGTATTCTTCCGGATCGATGCCACACATCTCAAGTACATGCGGATGAACCATACCACAGCCAAGGATCTCGATCCAGCCGGATCCTTTACAGAAACGGCATCCTTTGCCGCCGCATTTGAAGCAGGATACGTCAACCTCTGCACTCGGTTCTGTGAACGGGAAATGATGCGGACGGAATTTTGTTTTTGTTTCCGGTCCGAACAGTTCTTTTGCAAATTCTTCCAGTGTACCTTTCAGGTCTGCAAATGTGATATGTTTGTCAATAACCAGACCTTCGATCTGATGGAAGGACGGAGAATGTGTTGCATCCACTTCATCAGAACGGAATACACGTCCCGGAGCGATCATACGGATCGGCAGTTTGCCCTGTTCCATGGTTCTCGCCTGTACCGGAGAGGTCTGGGAACGAAGCAGGATGCTGTCTGTGATGAAGAAGGTATCCTGTTCGTCACGAGCCGGATGATCTTCCGGAATATTCAGTTTGGTGAAGTTGTAGTCCGCATACTCTACTTCCGGTCCTTCTACAACTTCATAACCCATACCGATGAAGATTCTTTCTACTTCTTCCAGAGCAATGGTATTCGGATGACGATGTCCTACATTTGCTTTCTTAGCCGGCAGAGTCACATCGATGACTTCTGCTGCCATCTTTGCTTCCCGCAGTTCTTTCTCCAGACGGGTTTTTGTCTCCTCCATCATGGTTTCGATCTTTGCTCTGGCTTCGTTGACCATCTGTCCTACTTTCGGGCGGTCTTCCGGAGCTACATCTTTCATACCTTTCAGTACAGAAGTAAGCTGTCCTTTTTTACCAAGGAAATTTACTCTTACATCATTCAGTTTGTCCAGGGCATCGGACTGTTCAATCTTCTCAGAAGCTTCATCCAGAATCGCCTGTAATGTTTCTTTGATACTATTGCTCATGGCAGTTCTCCTTTTCTATTTGTTTGGGGCGGATGCAAGGCAACGAGTAAAATACGCTTCGCGAATTTTGCTCGTTGCTCGCGAATCAAAATTGATCCACCGGACCAATTATTGATATGCAGTGCAAAAAAAGCCCCGTCCTTCCAGTTTCCTGGAGGGACGAGGCAACTATCTCATAATCTCGCGGTACCACCCTGATTTCCGATTAAAAAATTAACGGACACTCATTAAGACTTAACGCGTCTGTACGTCTTCTCTTACTGTATTTTCAGAGAAGCAGCTCCGGTGGGAATCTCAATATGCATCTGAACTTAAAGGAGCTTGCAGCCGGTGACTCCTTCTCTCTGTAAGAAAATACATATCTACTGACACTTTCACAGCTTTTTTCTATCGGCATCAATTATAGTATGAATCTTCTTATCTGTCAAGTTCTATTTCTGATTCCCGCCCTCTTTGCTACTGCTCTTTCTTTTCCTCTGTTTTCTCTTCTTCCGGATCATTTTCCCGGATTCCCCGTAGAAGTCCCTGATACTCATTGCGGATCCGCTCGCTCGCCACCCGGTGCAGTCTGCGAAGACGTTCTTCAAAGTAGGCGTTGATCTCTGCCCCGATCAGAACGATATACATACAGAAATACAGCCATAAAAGGATTAAAATAATCGTTGTCAGGCTTCCGTACATATTGGAAAATCCGTCGTAATAGTCCAGATAAACGGAAAATCCCAGGGAAAACAGCGACCATGCCACCGCAGAAATCACCGCACCAGGTACCTGGCTTCGAAAAGATGTTTTCCTGTTCGGCAGAAATTTATAGACCATCAGGAAAATCAGTGCCAGTACGACCAGAGAAACCGCGGTACGCATGCCAATGATATAAGCTGTCACTCGCGCCAGCGCCGGAATGTATCGCGTCAGAAGCTTCTGGATACTGTTACCAAATACCAGAAGGATCAGACTTCCGATAACGGCAAGGATAAAAACCAGCGTATACAAAGCGGACCGGATCCTGGTTACCACATAATTTCTTGTCTCTTTTACATGGTAAATCGCATTTACCCCGTTCGTCAGTCCCTGCAGACCTTTTCCCGCACTCCACAGGGTAAAGATCGCACTGATCGGTACCACTGCAGTCGACTTATCATAAACTTCCTGAATAATACTCAAAAGAAAACTTCGAAAATCCCCTGCATCCGGCATCACCTGCAAAATCATCTCCACAACCATATCTTTCGTAATCGAAACATAGGTGACCAGCGGAAGCAGAAGCATCAAAAAGGGCACAAAGGACATCAAAATAAAGAATGCTGCCTGTGCAGCAAACGCACTCACATGATCCTGATTCATGCGGTTCATGAATCCGGTCATGATTTTTATGAACTTTTTCATTTTGTTTTCCTTTCTGCGCAATATCTATTTTTTATATACTTATTTTTATCATACTATTTTTTCAGAAATCCTGCAAGTTTTCTATCGTAATATTCTGATAAAAAACCTGCAGGATCTCCCGCCAACCCATTCCGTCTTCCGCAAGATGCTTTGCTCCGTTCTGACTCATCCCCACGCCATGCCCATAACCGCCACCGGTAAATAGCAACAAATCAATTCCCTGTTCGTTCCCGGTATCGATCACAAAACAGGCACTCGGCAGCAGTTCCATCGTGTTACAGGTACTTCCATCATTTCTGATAATAGACAGTCCTTTTACTGACAGAAACTTTCGGATCGCATATTCATTTTCCAGTGTCACACTCTGTTTGTCTGCCTGAATCTCCAGCATTTTTACCCCTCCACCGGGATTTCTTTCCTGTATCGCTAAACCGGTAAATGTGCCAATCTGGGGATACTGTCTCTCACTTCGCTCCTTCAGCACCTCCCAGGGAATACTCACTTTCCATCGATACCAGATATCTTCTTTTTCATAATCTCCCGCTTCTGTCTGTGATATCAGTTCCCGGAAATATGTTTCTGACATGTCTGTCTGCTTTGCCGTTCCTGTCTGCTCTTCTGCGCCATTCCCGGTTGCCATAGCTTCCACTGCCTGATGGCTCACTGCAACACTTTTCAGATAAGACGCGCTTTTCTTTGCATCCCAGACTTCATCCGTATCGGTATATCCCCAGGAAGTCGAAAAAAAGTAGGCTTCGATCGGCTCTCCACCACAGAGCATCACCATCCCACAGGTAGCATCCACCGCCTGATTGCTTGTTTCCTGCTCCGGAATATTGTTATACACCTGACAGGAAACCGTATCATCCACATCTGCATTCCATTCTGCCATTCGTTGTTCTCTGATCTGGCGTACCGCATAGGTTCGCGCGCAGACCGCCTGTGCACAGAGTGCTTCCACAGGTGCATCAGCAGGCATCTCACTTGGTACAACTCCTTTCAGATACGATTCCAGATCCACCTGATTAATGATCCGAAATCCCTCTTCCTCTCTTGTCACTTCCAGGATTCCCCGATAGGCGGGTGCTCCCTGATTTCTTCTGACAGATTCCAATGTCAGCGGTGTTGTCGCTTCTGTCGGTTCTACCCAGACAGTCTGCCCCGGCTGCATCTGTTCCGACAGGAAAAGTTCCGTGCCCGCCTCCTCCTGCACCGTAAAATCTCCCCTCACACAGTAGGCTCCCGCGCAGGATATCCGCACCTCTGAATGAACATAATGTTCCGTTCCGTCGACGGAGATCAGTACCCGGATCGTATCCTCCTTTCTGTCCGTCTTCGTTTCATTTTCCAGATTTGCGAAATCCTCCTGTGATACATCCTGATTTTCTTTTCTTTCATTTTCCGTCTGTTCTTCCTCTATATTTTCCCCGGAAGTCCCGACTTTTGCCATCTGCTGTTCCGCCTGTAATTTCTCCAGATAATCATTTTCCTCTTCCCGTTTCTGTCTCCCTTCCCGTATTCCCATCAGAAAGAGTAAAATAAAAAACAGTACCGTTCCTGCAATCGTCAGCATCCATTTCCATGGAATATTTTTATTTGTTTCACCATTTTTTCCCATATTTCAGTATATGGCATTTTTCAAAAAATTATCCAGCGGGACGGGTTGTGTTTTTTTCTGTCGATCAAAGTTGATTCACTGAACAATGACTGACAGACAGTAAAACAAGTTAAAAAGACGCTGTATTCGGAATGTTATACCGGATACAGCGTCCTCTTATTCTTCTTTTCTTATTTTACCAGAAAACGATATACTGTTTTTGTATCGTATTTTTCTCCTGCTTTCAGGAATGGCTGTGCAAAATGCGTATCGTTGACCGCATTCGGGCAGTACTGGGATTCCAGGCAGAATGCATGACGTTTGTCATATACCGCACCATTTTTTCCTTTTTCGTTATCTACAAAGTTTGCTGCGTAGAACTGAACACCCGGGCAGTCTGTATAAGCTTCCAGCGCGATTCCAGTTTTTTCACAGTATGCTTTTGCCATCCAGTCAAAAGCTCCTTTCGGTTTGTCCAGTACAAAGTTATGATCATATCCGCCTGTCATCTGCAGCTGTTCAAAGTCCGCATCGATCTCTTTACCGATTGCTTTCGGCTGTGTGAAATCCATCGGGGTTCCGACTACAGGAGCGATCTCACCGGTAGGAATGGATTTGGAATCGATCACCGGTGTATATGTGGTTGCATTCAGCTGCATAGTCTGTTCATATACATTACCGGAATCATGTCCACCCAGATTAAAGTAGCTGTGGTTGGTCATATTGGCTACGGTGTCCTGATCGGAAATTCCTTCGTAATGGATCTCTACAGCATTGTCATCTGTCAGTGTATAAGTAACTGTCACATCGAAGTTTCCAGGAAATCCCTGTTCTCCGTCCGGACTGTGATGATGGAAGGCAACTGCCTGTTCTTTTGTCTCAGCTTCCCACATCATAAATTCAAATCCATCCGGACCGCTGTGCAGGTTGTTTCCGTTTTCATTCGGTGTCAGCTGGATCTTCTTTCCATTCAGCATGAAAGCTGCTCCGTTGATACGGTTTCCGTTTCTTCCGATCGTAGAACCGAAATGTGGTGGATTTACCTGATAATCTTCTCCGTGATCATATCCGAGTACTACATCGGTCAGAACTCCGTTTTTATCCGGCACCAGCACGCTTACCAGAATCGCACCAAAATCTGTCACTTTCATTACCATACCGTTTTTATTGGTTACCGTATACAAAGAAATGGCTTCCCCTTTTTTCGTTGTTCCAAAACTCTGTTTCTCTACACTCATCTTATCCTCCATTCCAGCCGCTTCCTGATTTTCTGCCGAGCAACTATGTAATCACATAAAAAAAGAGTCATTTTCTGACTCCTCATTTTCTTTTTTTATAACCCCGGAGTGCCGTTTCCCTTTTTTTGACGCCTAGCGACTGCTAGGTGGGTGACCGCAGTATCTCTTTTGTCTTCCGCTGCGTAATGACGGCCTGACATCCAATCAACAATATAGGAGTCCCATAAACGTAAATGTAGGTTCAAAATAAAGAGAGGATCGTACACCCCAGGTGTTATTTCTTATTGTATTATACCCTAGTCTATGTTGTATTTCAAGGAATAATGTACAAAAATATCAAATTTTCAGCGAATATTTAGTTTATTTAATACCAAGAATATTCTTCACAACAGCAGGCATCTCTGCCACCTCTGCAACGGTATTGTGACGCACTTCTGCATTGCGGATCTCTTCGATCGCGTTCGGTACAGCAACGCCAGAAATCTCAGACAGCTGATCGATCAGTTCAAAATCACCCATGGAAGCATATTTGCCTTCATCAATTGCTTCCATCACGCTTCTTGTGAACTTATACGGGCTTGCGGTAGATGCAATAACAGTTTTGGCTGTATCACCGGTTTCTTTTGTGTATTTACCATATACGGTTGCAGCAACACTGGTATGTGTATCGATCACATAACCACAGTCTTTGTAAATCTTTCGGATCGTCTCCGCAGTCTCTTCTTCTGTCGCATAGTTTCCATAGAAATCAGCCAGCTGTGCTTTCATCTCGTCTGTGATATGATAAGCACCATCTTTTGTCAACTCTTCCATCAGAACTTTATTTTTCTCCGGATCATTTCCTGCAATTCTGTAAATCAGACGTTCCAGGTTGCTGGAGATCAGAATATCCATAGACGGTGATGTTGTCAGGATAAATTCTCTGTTTCTATCATAAGTTCCTGTAGTAAAGAAGTCAAACAGAACTTTATTATCATTGGATGCACAGATCAGTTTTTTGATCGGCAGTCCCATATTTTTTGCATAGTACGCTGCCAGAATATTTCCAAAGTTACCGGTAGGAACCACTACATTAATCTCTTCACCTGGCTGGATCTGTCCTGTTTTATACAGATTTGCATATGCGTATACATAATATACAATCTGTGGAACCAGACGACCGATATTGATTGAGTTTGCAGAAGAAAACTGATAACCTGCATCTGCCAGCTCTGCTTTCATCTCACTGTCGTTGAAGATTTTCTTCACGCCGGTCTGCGCGTCATCAAAGTTTCCGCGGATCGCAACAACGTAAGTATTGTCACCTTTCTGGGTTACCATCTGTTTTTCCTGGATCGGGCTTACACCGTCCTTCGGGTAAAATACGATGATTTTTGTTCCCGGTACATCTGCAAAACCTGCCATCGCTGCTTTTCCGGTATCACCGGAGGTTGCGGTCAGGATCACGATATCATTGGTCACACCGTTTTTCTTTGCTGCTGTTGTCAGCAGATATGGAAGAATCGACAGAGCCATATCTTTGAAAGCAATGGTAGATCCGTGGAATAACTCCAGATAATAAGCGCCATCTGCTTTTACAAGAGGTGCAATGACATCGGTATCAAATTTCTGATCATAAGCAGACTGAATACATTTTTTCAGTTCTTCCTCTGTAAAATCAGTCAGAAAACGACTCATTACTTCATAGGCAACTTCCTGATAAGACATCTGTGCCAGCTGCTCCATGGGAACCTCCAGTGCCGGAATCTGATCCGGTACAAATAACCCGCCATCTTCGGAAAGACCTTTTAAGATTGCATTTGATGCAGTTACTGTACTTCCATTTCCTCTGGTACTTCTGTATAATACTTCCATTCTGTACACTCCTCACATATTTTTATGCTTTTATGTAGTAAATCACTATAGTTTAGAATTATAGCACAGGTCACTTTTTCTGGCAATCCTATTTTCTCGGATTTCCGATCGCAAAATATGCTTCCATCGTTTCGTTCAAAACATATCACTGATATCAGGCATAAAAACTGTGCCCGCCATGTGCAAACAGAAAAGTCAGTTTCTCATCGAACCATTTTACGTTTTTTTCGTCTGCCTGGTCTCTTGCAATAAAATACAACGCCCCCTGCGACAGATCTTCCCCATCGATCGCACGGTTTACTGCTTCTCTCGTATCATCCGAAACCGTTACGGTATAGATTCTTCCATCTTCGGTCGGCGAAAACTGTGGGCTTCCTCCTGTCCGGTCCCAGATCACGGAAGTTACATTATCCGGAAACTGATCACTCGCCACACGGTTTAAAATAACATCCGCAACCATGATTCTTCCTTCCAGATCTTCCCCACCGGCTTCTGCCTCCACGATCGACAGAAGATTTTCATAGTCTTTATCTGACATACGCATCTGTTTCGTCAAATCTTCCGTCTGCTGATCTGCAGCCTCCACCGCCTGGATCATTCGGGTTCCCACATCCAACTTTGCCACTGTTTCGGTTCGGATCATCCACTGTCCCACGAGAACCGTCTCACACGGACCTCCAACAGCCCGATAACTCTTCGTCAGCCCTTTCGTAGCCTGAATACCATCGATTACCCCTGCATAGCCACAGGGGATCGACCCGTCAGGGTCATCGTCTCCGGTATCCGACTCTTCCTCTTTTTGTCCGACTGCTTCCTGCGTAACTTCCACTCCCTCTGTCTGCTTTATGATCGTCGGTCTGCCGCCCATCAGACTTCCAACACCCGCGATGATCACCGCTGCGCCTGCTCCCACTGCCAGACATTCTTTTTTCCGTTCTCTGACTGCCCGCAGAAGCATCGTCCGAAGAGAATTCCAGGCCTTCTTTAATCGTTCCATTTCTATTCCTCTTCGTTCTTCTATTTTTTCATACTTTTGTAATATTCTATTCACATTTCTAAATAAAGTCAATAGAATCTATGTTTTTTCTACTTATTTCACGAATTTTCTCCCACTTTTTCATGAAAAACGACAGTATTTTTGATATCAAGAACCCACTTTTTTCTATTTTTCGATACATTTAATTGTTTTTTAACATTTCTGATGATTTTGTAACATTTTTTCAGGTGACGCCAAAAAAAGAAGGCAGAATGTTACATTTTTGCAACATTCTGCCTTAATTTCTTTTTACAACATCGTACTTCGCTTTTGCCAGAATTCTCTTTCCAAAGTTGTCCGATATGTTTATTCCACAATCTTTTCTAAACAAAAAAGATATCATTTCCGATGCAACACACTTACATAGGAAACAATATCTTTTTGTAAAAAACTTCCGGATACAACTCCGGTTTTATTCATGATGTAGCACGCGAAGCGCGCATGGGAATTTAGTTCAAAATTGCATTGCCAGCGGTTGTCTGAGGTTACGGAGCAGGCTCGTCCTTTCGTCCGTTAGTCCTGTCTATCCGTTACCACAACTCTATTTATTTTTATACTTCCTAGCAATCTCCTGCATCTGCTCCCACTTCTGTTCCATATCCCACACCAGTTTCAGCTGTGTTCTCGTGCGATCCAGGTTGTGTGTCGGATAATCAATCTTAAAATATGTATCCCCGGACAGATAATCTGTCAGGAATCTCATTCCACACTCATAGGTCATAACCTTCGCTCCGATCGGCAGACACTCAATCTCCATATCCGTCAGCGCACCGCTGCATCCTTCTACGAAACCTTTTGTATAGATATCATACAGTTCCATATCACAGGAAATTTTGGAAAGATCCTTTTCATCCTCCGTACCTGTACTCGCGCCGAAACGAATAGAATCACCAAAATCATTTACCGCCAGTCCCGGCATTACTGTGTCCAGGTCAATGACACAAAGACCTTTGCCGGTCGCATTATCCATCAGAACATTGTTTGACTTGGTATCGTTATGCGTTACACGAAGTGGAAGTTCACCAGCTTCTAACAAATCACCCAGCACACATGCCACATCATAGCGATCCTTCACAAACTGAATCTCTTTCTGCACTTCAGCTGCTCTTCCGCATACATCCTCTTCTACTACTTTTTCGAACGCTGCAAACCGTGCCTTGGTATCATGAAATCCGGCAATAGTTTCTGTCAGTGTATCTGCCGGAAAATCTGCCAGCATTCTCTGAAAATTTCCAAATGCCACAGCACTCTCATAAAAATCCTGCGGATCCTTTATTTCATCCAGTGCATATGCATCTTCTATAAAATGATAGGCTCTCCAGTACTCTCCAAAACTGTCTACAAAATACGGTTCTCCATTCTTGGCACATACAAAATCCAGTGTTTCTCTCTGCGGATCTCCACCCTGTGCCTTAATCAGCTCTTTCAGATAAGCAGTCACATGAAGAATATTATTCATCAGAGAAACCGGATCCTTGAATACGGACCGGTTCATGTGCTGCAGAGAATACCGATGTGTTTCCCCGTTTCTGTCAAATGACATCATAAAAGTATCATTAATATGACCATTTCCACAAGGTGTACATTCCAGAAATATTCCCTCAATATCGAATCCCTGGATTGCCTCCTGTCTTCCTGTCTGTAAGTTTTCCTGATTCATAGTTCTATATCCTTTCGTATTTCTGACTTTTCTATACGGATGCCGATTGTATATGTAATTTCAGTCTTTTCTACTCCGTGTCACATGCGTCATAATATTTAGTATACCATATTGTCAGAAAAACTCAACTTAAAATTCTGTATTTCTATACCTGTATTTTAGATTTGTATCTATCTGTCTCTGCTGCTTTCAGTCTTTTTCATGATCTGCCATGCCATCCAGACTCCTGCAATGCCCCCGGTCAGTTTTCCAGCCAGAAGTGCTCCTGTCGCCGGAGCATCCACACCCAGGACAAATCCGAGATGTGCTGCCACCATGGATGTTCCACACACCAGAAGAGCTGCATTCATCACAATTTCTCTCTCGTTCATCTGTTTCATATCTGCTATCACAGGCAAGGCACTTACAATTCCCACAAGAAGTCCCGCAGTACCAAGTCGTCCAAGACCAATCTTCTCGCCCACCCATTCCAGCGGTTTTTTCAGCAGGCGCTGCAGAATCTCTGCAAATGGCAGACTGCCCAAAAGAACAATCCCAATAGAGGAAACTACCCCCAGTGCCTCATCCAGACCTGCCATCTCCGGAAGCAGCTGCACTCCGGTCATGTAGGAAAATGCTCCCAGAGCAATGCCAATTGTTCCTGCACCACGAATTATTTCTGCAAAAACACGAAATCCACGAATCATCCCATCCGGGAATCGGGAAAGTCCCAGTATCAACAGTACCGCCAGAAGAAATACCGGAATACTCTGAATGAGCAATTTCCCAATAGAAAGACCGCACAACAGTCCGCCCACCAAAATTCCGACAGGCAGCGCACTCAAACCTGCTAATATTCCTTTTGCAAACAATGGCTTCTCCCGCTCACCTAACATTCCCATCCCTACCGGAATCGTAAAAGTAATCGTACAGCCAAGCGTAGCACCAACGATAATTCCTCCGTATCTTCCAATCGCAGGATCCAGTGCCAGTTCTTTACAAAGCTGGTAGCCTCCCATATCAAGAGCCAGAATCCCACCCAGCATACCTGGATCCAGATGAAGCATACGATAAAATGGCACAATCGTGTATTCCAATCCCAGTGATACCAACGGCGTAATGCAAATCAGTCCAGCCATGGAAAGCGCTGTCGGTCCAAGGAGCTGAAATCCGTCCTCAAATCGTTTTCCCAGCCCAAGACGATTCCCCAGCAACCGGTCCGTTCCACCGATCAGAGCACAGATTGCCATGATCCACATCATTATCTTGTCCATATAAATTTCCCCCTGTACAGAAATATGTTCAACGCAATAATGAGCAATGACCATTTCCAGTCATTGCTCATTATTTTATAATACTTTCGATAAAAATTCCTGTAGTCTCGCGTTCTTCGGATGTGCGAAAAACTCTTCCGGAACATTTTCTTCCTGGATCTTTCCTTCATCAATGAAGAGAACTCTGGTTGCAACTTCTCTTGCAAATCCCATCTCGTGGGTAACAACCACCATGGTCATACCGGTCTCGGCCAGTTCTTTCATGATCTCCAGTACTTCTCCTACCATCTCCGGATCCAGGGCAGATGTAGGCTCGTCAAAAAGCATCACATCCGGGTTCATCGCCAGGGCACGGGCAATGGCGATACGCTGTTTTTGTCCACCGGAAAGGCTGTCCGGATAGGCACCCGCTTTATCCGGCAGACCGACACGGGCCAGAAGTTCTTCTGCTTTCTTCGAAGCTTCCTCTGTGCTCATCAGTCCCAGCGTTACCGGTGCCAGCATGATATTCTCCTTGACGGTCTTATGCGGAAACAGGTTGAACTGCTGGAATACCATACCGATCTTCTGACGGTGACGGTTGATGTCTACCTTCGGATCTGTGATATCCACACCTTCAAAAAGGATCTTGCCGCCGGTCGGCACTTCCAGAAGGTTCAGGGAACGAAGGAAGGTTGATTTTCCGGAACCGGATGGTCCAATGACTGCAACCACTTCGCCCTGGCAGATATCAGTTGTGATACCATCCAGAACCTGGTTGTCATCGAAGCGCTTCTCCAGTCCCTGTACCTGCAATAATACTTTGCCTTTTTTATTTGCGGTCACTTCTTCTCAGCCTCCTTTCCAGTTTGCCCATGAAGTAGGTCAGGATCGTTACCAGTACCCAGTAGAAGATCGCTGCTGAGATCAGCGGTATGAACGCGCTGTAGGTACGGCTCTGTACCAGGGTTGCTGCCTTGGTGATATCGGTCATACCGATGTAACCGATAATAGATGTCTCTTTTAACAGCACGATCATCTCATTGATCAGCGCCGGAAGCACATTTTTGAATGCCTGCGGCATAATGATCAGCTTCATGGTCTGTCCGGAACTCAGTCCCAGACTCCGTCCGGCCTCCATCTGTCCCTTATCGATGGACATGATACCCGACCGCACGATCTCCGCCACATACGCACCGGAGTTAATACCAAAAGCCACCCCACCGACGATAACCTCATTTACCGCCAGCGAAGCAAAAATAACAAAGTTAAAGATCAGTACCTGAACCATCGTAGGCGTACCACGGATCACACTCAGATACACCTTACAAACTGCATTCAGCACTTTCAGCTTTCCAGTCTGCTCATGGGTCGACCGGATAATCGCCACCGTAAACCCGAGAATCACACCGATCAACAGCGCGATAATCGTAATCAGCAACGTATTCCGCAAACCAGTCAACCACCAGCTGGAAGCCCCATTATCCACAAAATAACGGTGGAATTGATGACTTAAAAATTCCATATCGTTTCCCTTACACTCCTTCTACAAGGTTTTTTCATATGTTTTGCATTCTCCCGTCTGCGAAGGTTGGATTGATCTTTCCATACGCAGACCATCTGGGCCGGCCGGTCCTTAAGCAGCGTATTTTGCTGCCAGAGCATATTTGAAAAATGCTTCCTGTAAGATGTGCGTCACAGTTTGCAGGAAATTACTTCTGAATGAGGGCGACGTAGCGAGCTACGTCAACCGAATGAAGATGGAATTTCCTGTAAAGTGGGGCGTGCAGATTGCAGGAATGATTTTTCAAATATGCGACAGTACCGCTGCCAGGACCAGCTGAGCGGGAGCGGGTCGGAGTATGGAAAGATCAATCCAACCCCTCCCGAGTAGCCACTTATTTATTTTCTGACAATCACAACCTGTGACGCATTCGCATAAGTATCTGTAAAATCAACACTCTCTTTTCTCTCATCTGTCACAGTCATACCAGCTGCACCGAACTCAGCCTTACCGCTGGAAACAGCTGCCAGGATAGATTCAAATGCCATATCGTCAATTTTCAGATCATAACCCATCTTGTCACAGATTGCTTTCGCCATATCTGCATCGATACCTACGACATTATCCCCCTCTTTGTACTCCCAGGGCTCAAACTCTGCGTTGGTAGCCATGGTCAGTGTACCGTTTGTATATTCGGTTCCTTCCGGAGTCTCGTACTGGTAGCTTCCGGTATCATCACCGATGTAGTTTGCCATGATCTTATCCAGAGTACCGTCATCTTTCAGTTCCTGGATCGCATCGTTCATCTTCTCTGTCAGTTCGGTATTTCCTTTTTTCAGACAGATGGCATACTCTTCCGGCTCCCAGATATTTTCAACAATTTTCAGGTCATCGTTGGCATCTACGAACTTCTGTGCCGGCAGAGAATCGATAACTACTGCATCGATCTTACCTGTCTTCAGAGCCTGGATGGCATCTGCACCTTTGTTATACCGTTTCATCTGAGAATCATTTGCTACTGCATCAGTTGCATAGCTGTCACCGGTAGTTCCTGTCTGTACACCGATGGTCAGATCTTTCAGATCGTCCACGCTGGATACTTCTACCTGTTTTTTGCTGCCGCATCCAAACATGGATACTGCCATAATACCTGTCAGTGCAAATACAACTGCTTTTTTCATACTCTTATCCTCCTCTTATTCCTGTGCATTCACGAATCTGTGTATCGTTCTGTTTTATTTCTCCGTCTGCATATCTATACACTGTGAATGTATTTTTATACTTATTAAAATCTTCTTTATTATAACAGCTTTTGATTTTTTTGCAACTGGCAATTTACATACCCGTGCAATACGCTGTCTTTTTCCTCTCAATTAAAATCTTTCTTTGATCAGCCGATCGCCATCCCGTATCCGCTTCTCCCACTCAGGAAAGTCTTCGGAAAGGATTTCCTGAAATGCCCGGTACTCATCGAGAACCCCCTGACCATGGAGGACGCGGTAGGCTCCGGCATCGCTGCCGAGGGCAAGTTTTGCGCCAAGCTCATATCCTCGGTGTAATGCTTTTTTCTGACCTTCCCAGATGATTTTTACCACCTGTTCCGGGAAACGACTGTCGCCAAGAAGATTTTCTATCGTTACTAATGTAGGAACCCATATCGCATCGGAAGCAGCAAGTGCCCGAAGCGCATCCTCATCACAGAAATTTCCATGTTCGATGCTGTCCACACCTGCAAGAGCTGCTGCCCGAACTGCCTGACTGCCGTTTGTATGTGCCATAACGGGGAAACCTTCTTCATGGGCAATATGGATCAGTTCGCGGATCTCACTGTCGGCAAGTGAGGGTTCCGTCAGACCTCCATGCGTAAAGTCCATGATCCCGGAGATCATAATTTTCACGAAATGGCCTCCCTGCCTGCGCAGCTCCCGGATCAATTCGCAGTATTCCTGCATGGTTTCATAACTTCTTCCCACGATGCCTCCGTAGTGCCCTTTTTTATGAATGGCAAATATCGGTGTCCGATAAGTGATCCCATAGGCAGACGCCAGCTCCATCGTCCGCTTTGAGGTTCCGTAGATATCCCCGCCTTCCCGCAGCCAGGTAATTCCACGCTTCTGATATTCCGCAAGATGTTCATGGATCACACGGTCACAGACACCATCTTTCTGGTCAGCTACTGCTTTTCGATAGTCTGTGCCGTTCATGAAAATGTGCATGTGGGCTTCGCCGTATGGGAATTGGTTGATTGCTTTTCTTTGTAGCTGTTGTTTCATATTCTTTATCGCCTGTCCCTCACTATCGTTACTGTTCACTCCGTTCTCAGCAACCTCATTTCATTATCTTCTATTTCAATCTTTCACATATAAAACACTTGAATTCTTTGATACAAAGTGATAGTATTTAATTAAATCAAAACCGATCCATTGGATCAATTATTGATTTGCAATGTAACAGAAAGCACCCACTCCAATGGTGGATGCTCCGAGTTTAGGCTTTAACTTATGTCCTTAAGGACGCGGCCTATCCTGTGGGCTGACAGGATAGGCTTTTTTATTTTCGCTTCTTTCTCTTATCGAAAAAGGTAAGCAACGCTACGAACATGTTACCAAGAGATATCAATAATGCCAATATCCCAAGAACAATCGAATGAATTTCATAAGCTGTCATCGCGCCACCTCCCTTCTTATGTATTCCGTCAAACGGTACCATAACCTCGGGAGGCTACCTCACCCTGTCATGGGTGCTTTCCTTGCATAATATTTTATCACACATATGGTATTTTATACAAGCACATTTCTGTTTTTTTCTGTTATCGTCTAATCTCTCCGATCATCGATCATATACAGTAACGCATTGCAGATGCACGCTGCGATATTGCTTCCGCCTTTTCTTCCCCGTGCCACGATATATGGGACATCCGCTTTCATGATCAGTTCTTTGGACTGTACCACGTTGACGAATCCTACCGGGACACCGATGATGAGTGCCGGATTCAGTTTTCCCTCTTCGATCAGTTCGTAGAGACGTACTAGAGCAGTCGGAGCGTTACCGATCGCAAAGATCAGTGGTTTGTCCAGCTGTGCTGCCTTATCCATACTTGCAGTGGCTCTTGTGGTTCCGTTTTCCTTCGCTGTGGCTGCCACATCCTCATCGGACATGAAGCAGTAAACCTCTCCGCCGTAACGGGCGAGGGCACGTTTGTTGATGCCGGATCTGCCCATCTGGGTATCCGTAACGATACAGGCACCCTGGCGAATCGCATCCATGGCTTTTGCCACGACATTGTCAGAAAAACACAGACTGTCCGCATATTCAAAGTCTGCACTTGTATGGATACAGCGTTTGATGATCAGTTCTTTGTCCGGGTCCAGTTTCCGGTCACCCAGTTCTTCCGTGATGATCTCAAAGCTTCTGCGTTCAATATCTCTTGGTTTTACATTTTCCAGTTCTATTTTCATAACTTATACCCCTGCTTCCAGAATCTCATATATTGCCTTCATATCCAGATGTTCCCGCAGCGCTGCTGCCAGAATATCGTACTGTGTCTCCTTGAATGTCTGAAAATCCACACCTTTCATCTCTGAGGTATCAATTCCCTTCTTTTTCCCCAGTGCCCGGATCACAGCCTCCGCCACACCTTCTTTGTCAAATACACCGTGAACATAGGTGCCATAGACACGGGAAGTATACGCACCATCCTGTTTTTCCTCTGTGGTCTTTGCATGATCCCGGATCGTTGTCAGCGGGGATGCCCCTTCATGTAAAGTCGTCACACCCATATGAATCTCATACCCTTCCAGCTCCACGCCGGAAAGCTGGGAAAGTTCGCCCTCTACCTGTCCGAATGTACCGCTGACTCTGGTTCTGGTCTTTCCGTCTGCAAATACAGTATCCATCGGAAGCAGTCCCATACCTTTCATGGTTCCACCCGCTTCCACGCCATCCGGATCGGAAAGGGTTTCCCCTAACATCTGATAGCCGCCACAGACACCGAAAATCACGGTTCCGGCTGCTGCCAGTTTGAGGACTGCCGCCTCCATGCCGCTCTCCCGCATCCACTGCAGGTCTCCCATCGTATTCTTTGTTCCCGGGAGAATCACCATATCCGGATGCTTCAGTTCATGGATATGCTTTACATATCGAAGAGACACACCCGGAATATTTTCAAATGGATTAAAATCTGTAAAGTTAGAGATCCGTGGAACCCGGATCACCGCGATATCGATCTGTCCCACCTCCTGCTGACTGTCAAACCGCTCCGTCAGACTGTCTTCGTCTTCCACCTCGATCTGCAGGTACGGTGCCACACCAACTACCGGGATGCCGCTTCGTTCTTCCAGCATCTCCACACCGGGATCAAGAATGGTTTTGTCCCCTCGAAATTTGTTGATGATCAGACCCTTTACCATCTCTTTTTCATCGTCTTCCAAAAGCATTACCGTACCGATCAGCTGGGCAAATACGCCGCCGCGATCGATATCTCCAACCAAAAGCACCGGGGCTTTTGCAAGCTTTGCCATACCCATATTGACGATATCATCCTGCTTTAAGTTGATCTCCGCCGGACTTCCTGCGCCCTCGATCACGATGATATCATTTTCCGCCGCCAGAGTATCATACGCTTTCATAATATCCGGGATCAGTTTCTTTTTGTAGGCAAAATAATCGCGTGCGCTCATATTTCCAAGAACTTCGCCGTTTACGATCACCTGGCTGCCTACATCATTAGTCGGTTTTAACAGGATCGGATTCATCAGAACGGAAGGCTTGATGCCTGCCGCTTCCGCCTGCATGACCTGTGCTCGTCCCATCTCGAGTCCTTCTTCGGTGATAAAGGAATTCAGTGCCATATTCTGTGATTTAAACGGTGCTACCCGATAACCATCCTGTTTAAAGATCCGGCACAGTCCGGCTGCCAGCAGGCTTTTTCCCGCATTTGACATGGTTCCCTGTATCATAATTGCTTTTGCCATGATTCATCTCCTCACTTTCCGAATCTTCCGTAATAACTGTTCGTTTTCGTTATGTAGCTTCACCGCGATCCGATAACACCCTTTCCAGAGGCCCGGATAGTTGCTGCAGTCCCGGATCATCACGCCTTCTTCCAGAAGTTTTTCATACAGATCCGGCTCTCCCTCAAAGAACACATAATTTGCCTGGGAGTCCAGCACCGGATATCCACACGCTTTCAGCCCGTCTTTCAGAAATGCCTGTTCCTGAAAGATCAGTTCTCTTGCTTTTTCTACATACGCGGTTTCTTTTAACGCCGCAACCCCCGCTTCCTGCGCCGGCATCGACACATTCCACGGCTGCAGCTGTTGTTCCATTTTCTCCATCAGTGTTTCACTCGATGTGATTCCGTATCCCAGTCTTAAGCCCGCCATCGCGTATCGTTTGGTAAATGCTTTCAGAAGAAACAGATATTGTTTTCCTTCCAGTTCACCCTTTAGCGTATGCACTTCCGGTTCCGAAACGAAATCCAGGAAACACTCATCCACTACCAGATAAATATTTCTCTTTTCACAGATCGTTACAATCTCCCGCAGAAGCTTCGGATTTATCAGGATTCCCGTTGGATTGTTGGGATTGCATAAGAATACCATCTGCAAGTCTTCTTTTTGCAATTTCTCCAGAATCGTACGCTGTAAGGTAAATCCATCCTCTTTTTTCAGAATTTCCCTGTCCACCTCACATCCAACGGCTTCCAGTGCCTGAGCATATTCCGCAAAGGTCGGTGCCATGACCAGCGCCCGTTTCGGTTTTACTGCCTGCACCAGTGCAAAGATCAGTTCCGCCGCCCCGTTTCCACAGATCAGCCATTCCACCGGAACCTGTTCGTATGCAGCCAGTGCCTGTTTCAGTTTTTCCTGACAGGCATCCGGGTAATGACAGATCCATTCCATGCTGTCTTTTGCCGCCTGAACGACCGCGGGCGGTGTTCCCAGCGGATTGATATTTGCTGAAAAATCCAGCACATCCGGGTGGCGGTAGATGTCTCCGCCGTGTATGTATTCTTTCATGAGTCCGTTGCTTCTCCTTTTATTATAATTTTAAATAAACAGACAGACCAGAACACGCACCAGTCCAAATACGACCAATGACAGTACTGTTCCTGCATACATCAGTTTATGTGATCTTAAGATATCCTCCATTTCCACTTTCCGGATCGGATCGCCGATAAATGGTTTTTTATGCAGTTCTCCAAAATACCAGGCATCTCCTGCCAGCTGGATATCCAGTGCGCCCGCCATCACTGCTTCTGTCTGTGCAGAGTTCGGACTGGCATGTTTTCTACGGTCGCGGAGATAGATTTTCTTTGCATTTTTTCCATCCATACCGATCAACCAGGCTCCCGCGATCATCAGCCAAGCGGAAAGTCTTGCCGGGATATAATTTAACATATCGTCCAGTTTTGCCGCCGCCGTTCCGAAATACTGGTATTTGTCATTCACATAGCCTACCATGGAATCCATGGTATTCACGCTTTTATAAGCAAATCCAAGCACTGCGCCGCCGATCATCATATAAAAAAGCGGGGCAATGATACCGTCGGATGTATTTTCTGCAACGGTCTCAACTGCTGCCTTGGTTACACCTTCCTCGGTCAGATTCTGCGTGTCGCGTCCTACGATCATCGATACCGCGTAACGGCTCTTCTCGATATCTCCGGTTTGCAGCGCATCGTAGACTTTTTTGCTCTCATCACGAAGGGATCTTGCGGCAAGCAGCTGGTAGCACATAAAGCTTTCCAGTGCCACACCCAGCCAGGTACGGAATCCATACGCCAGATGCAAGATCAGCCACGGAACAAAAGACGAAGCCGCCACGATTCCCACCACCAGAAATCCTCCGGCGATCCGCTCTCCTGTTTTTGTTTTCGGAAATATGTTCCGCAGGATTTTTTCTAAAAATGTGATTCCCTTTCCGATGATACGCACCGGATGATACAGCCATCTGGGATCCCCAAAACACAGATCCAGCAAAAATCCCAGTACTACTGCCAGTAATGTCCATCTCATCTTTTCTTCCTCTTTCTGTAACCGCCTGCTTTTTTGCAGTTGCGTGTTTTCTTTTTTCTTCCATTATGTTTATGTTCTCATATTTTCGCCTCGTTTTCTCGAGTCATTCGCATACGAAAATATGTGTTTGTTCGAATTTATTATGTTTGTACTATGTATCATTGCCTACTACTGTTTTTCTTTTTCTGTCAGTTGTATCGCCGTTATTACACGTAGCACTGGGTTTTCTCCCTCTCCTTCCATCCATTCCAGATTTACTTCCGCCTCATATCCGCATCCGTTACCTACATGCCATTCATAAAATTCTTTTTTTGTTTCCGCAAACCGTTCCAGCACCGCCATGATGATCCCGCCATGTACTACGAACGCTGCTGATTCTGCTCTATCTTCTGCACAGATCTTCAGTCCTTCCAGAAATCCCTGACATGCTCTGTCGCGGAATTCCTGCGGATCTTCTCCTCCCGGAAATGGCAGCGTTGCGTTGCTGTCCACCCACGCCTGATACTCGGCATCACCGGTCATTTCTTTCCAGTTTTTGTTTTCGAATCTTCCGAAATCACATTCTCTGAGATTCTGAATCACCTGCTGTTCCTGTCTAGGATAGATACACGCGGCTGTCTGACGGCAGCGAAGCAGGGGACTTACAAAAAGTTTTTCTGCATTCGGATAGTTCTGTGTTTTCAGTCGTTCCTGATCTTCTTCCAGGACGGGTTCATCGGTGATCCCGATATATCGCTGCAGTTGATTCCCGGGTGTTTTTCCATGCCGGATCAGATATATTTTCATCTGTTTTTCTCCTTTTCTCACTTGATCCGCGTTCCAAGCCCACAGCATACACGGGTTACCTGATCCGCATAAGCCGCCAGTTTCGTACAGACACGACCACAGGCTTCTCTCCATTCCCGTTCTTTCGCTTCCATCGGGACGATTCCGTAGCCTACCTCATTCGTTACGATGAGCAGATTGGGGTTTTCTTTCCATATTGTTTCTGCGAGATCCTGGACGGATCTTCCTTCGTCGAGTTCTCTGCGGATGAAGGAGTGGAAATGATGGACTGCTTTTGCTGTTTTCAGATCTTCTATCGTGCAGGTCTGGCCGTCTTTCCAGTCGGGATTGGTCAGGTTGTATGTTTTCGATGCGTAAGATTGTTTGCCCTGATAAGCACCGCCGATTACTAATTTCATTGTTGGTTCTCCTTTTACTTTACTATACAGTTATTCAATCTCATCTTTTAAAACCAGAGCGCACCAAGCACTGCCCCACAAGCCATAAACACCTCACAAAGCGACAAAAAGCACCCAGCCAGGTCCCCGGTAGTTCCGCCAAAATATTTCATCGCATTCCGATAATAAAGCACATAAACCAGCCCTGCGATCGCATACACCAGAAGTCCAACCTTCCAGTCCACCAGCAGCATCCCGATCAACAGCACCACCAGATACACACACATCGTAACCTTCACTCTCTGATCCTTCGCTCCGCGTGCCATCGCTGATACCGATCCCGTCTTCTTCGCTTTCGGGAATGTCACAACCGCCAGTCCGCTTAACGTCCGTGACAGACAAAACGTAAACGGAATCATCGCAAGCGCCCGTGTACTGATCTGGCTGTATACGCCGTAGTAGAACAGGAAATAAACCACACACGTAATCACCGCAAACGCTCCGGAATTTGAATCTTTCAGGATCTCCAGCCGGCGATCCCGCTCCTGCCAGGAACTCATCGCGTCTGCCGTATCCAACAGTCCGTCCAGATGAATTCCACCCGTGATCAGCCACGGGATCAATGTCAGGATCACGGTATAAAAAGCTGCTGAAAGTCCCAGCCGCGCCCCGAATGTTCCCCACAGCCAGGTGACACCGCCGATGGCGACACCTACCCACGGAAAGAAACACATCGCATACGCCATGTTTTCCTCATTCCATTCACACTGCGGCATCGGGATCTTCGAGTACATCGAAAATGCGATCAGAAAACTATGATAAAACTTCTTCATTTTTTCTCTCCTCACCTGTCTTTTTATGAGAAATCGGGATTCCGTAGACTACTTCCGTGACTGCGTCTGCCAGCTGTGCCATCTGACCGTTGATCGCACCCAGCTTTTCCAGATATTTTTCGGTCTCCGGATCGTAGGTGATACCGTCGGAAAACACCTCGTTCGTCACGACCACCAGATTTCCCGCCTGTTCCAGCAGATGGCGGATTCCCGAAAGAACTGCGGCCACAGTATTTTCCCCGGCTCCGCCCTCCTGATAAATCTCATTTGCCACCAGATTTGACATGCACTCGAGCAGTACATCCGCACCTGCCGGTATCGTAAGATGCTCCAGATCGGTATACCGTTCCATCGTCGTGAACTTTTTTTCCGCCCGCATGGCGCGATGTCTCGCGATCCGCCGGTGGCTTTCCTCATCAAACGGGTACATCGTCGCAATATAGATTCTATTCTCTCCCTGAAAATCCAGGATACACTGTTCCGCATAGGCAGATTTTCCACTGCCGCTTCCCCCTGTTACTACATGAAACATTTCTGATTTCCTTCACTTTCTCTTATTACACCAGTGGCACATAATTATCCATCTGAATATCCGCAAATGTAGACATGCTTCCATAAACCGCCAGTGCCATATCCAGGATCGGATAGATTGTTACCGCGCCGGTTCCCTCGCCCAGGCACATGTCACAGTCCAAAAATACCGGAATATCAAGTGCTTCCAGGATCATCACCGTCGCAGGTTCCTTTGATTTATGTGAAGTAATTACATAATCTTTTGCCGCCGGACAGATCCGGATCGCACACAGTGCTGCCACACAGGAGATAAATCCATCGGCAACCACCGGGATCTGACAGGCTGCTCCGCCTAAGAATACACCCGCCATACCGGCAATATCAAGTCCTCCCACTTTTGCGAGCACATCGATCGGATCTTCTTTTTTCGGTTTATGTAACGCAATGGCATCCCGAATCACAGAAATCTTCTTTTCCAGTCCCGCGCTGGACAGCCCTGCACCGCGTCCGGTTACCTTTGCCGGATCCTGTTCCAGTAAAACGGCGGTCACTGCACTGCTGGTTGTCGTATTTCCGATTCCCATCTCGCCGGTTGCCACGATTCCATAGCCTTTTTCTTTGAGTTCTTCTACCATATGGATGCCGACTTCCAGTGCCTGCACTGCCTGTTCTCTCGTCATGGCAGGTTCTTTCGCCATATTTTTCGTTCCATACATCACTTTGTGCTGGATGATCGTGCTGTCTGTGGTAATCCCGATATCCACTGGGAAGATGTCCGCGCCTGCTTTCTTACAGAGGATGCTTGCCGTAGCCTTTTCTTTCAGAAAGTTCTCTGCTACGATCTTCGTCACTTCCTGTCCGCTCTGCGTCACGCCTTCTTCCACCACACCGTTATCGGCACACATAACCACCAGTGCTTTTTTCTTCAGATCCACCCGCGGATCTCCCGTCATGCCGGCGATACGAACGACGGTGTCCTGCAGCCGTCCCAGACTGTGTAACGGCATCGCAATATTGCTCCAGTGTTCCAGTGATGCTGCCATGGCAGCCTGATTTGCCGGATGAATCTTCTCCAGTGTTTCCTCTAATGTCATACTTCTGCCTTCCTTTCCTCACAGGCGCGTAAAAACTGCTCCGGCACCCGTAGATTGCTGTAATAATACATATGCGGAAATCCGCTCATTCCCTGTCCATCACTATGAATACACTTCCACGACCGGCTGCTCAGAGGTTTCTTTGCCGTATACGCTTCGCCGCAGCGATCCGAATCAAAATAGTGAAATTCGTGCGCGCGGATAGCTCCCACATGTTCACCAAAACAGGTCCCATCTTCCAGTGTGATATAGCCAAATCTGGTAAGCCGTGGCGTCCGCCAGGATTTTCCATGGATCACTCCTGCCATCGGCCAACTGTGTCCTTCCATATCTTCCATCTCCTGATGCAGATACATAAAACCGCCGCACTCCGCCATGTACGGAATGCCGGTCTGTACCGCCGCACAGACAGCTGCGAGCATTTCTTTATTTTCACTTAATTTTTTTGCATACAGTTCCGGGTATCCTCCGTGAAAGAGCATCCCATCAATATGTTCCGGCAGTTTTTTATCGTGGATCGGAGAAAATGGAACCAGTTCTGCTCCCATCTCTTCCAAAAGTTCCAGATTATCCTGATAAAAAAAGCAGAATGCCTCGTCTTTTGCCAGAGCGATCCTTATTTTTCGCCCGGTATGATAAGCAACCGGGGATTCCTGCACCGGCAGTTCTTCTGCATGTTCTGCCAGTTCCAGAAGTCCGTCAATATCCACAGATTTTTCCAGGATCTCTGCCAGTTCCATTAGTTTTTGCTGAAGATCGACAATTTCCTCCGGCATGACCAGTCCCAGGTGCCGGCTCTCCAGCACGCAGTCTTTCACAACCGGCACATATCCGTAGACTTTGATCGAGAGTTCCTCCTCGATGATCTGCTTTAACCGCGGATACATCATCGATGAAACCTGATTCAGGATCACTCCGCGGATCTGGCTGTCTTCTTGGTATTCGACAAATCCTTTGATAAACGCAGCTGCCGACAGACTCATTCCCTTCGCATTGACGATCAGAACCGCCGGCGTTTTTGTGATCTTTGCCACATCGTAGGCACTGGCTTTCGGAGAAATTCCCGCAAGACCGTCGTAATAACCCATTACGCCCTCAATCACGGAAATCTCACAGTCTCTTGCATTTTTTTCCAGCAGATACCGCACGGTATCCTCATCCGCGAAAAAACTGTCCAGATTTCTGCTCTTTGTTCCGATCACACGGCTGTGAAACATCGGATCAATATAATCCGGACCGCATTTGAAGGAAGTCACCTGTAACTTCCGATTTTTCAATGCCTGTAACAGTCCACAGGTGATCAGCGTCTTTCCGCTTCCGCTTGCCGCTGCGCCAAGAAGGATTCTCGGCACTTTGCGTTGTTTATTCATCTGTCTCTTCCTTTCCCTGACAGGAGATTACATAGACCGGATTCTGTCCCATCATCAGATGGTAGGATCCCGCTTTTTTACCTTTTGCGACCTGTACCTGTGCGATATCCACCTGCTCCAATGGCAGTTCTTTCAGACAGTTCATCGCTTCTCCGACCGATTCGAGAGCGATACAGTTGATCACCACTCGGATCTTCGGATTTTTGGAAAGTAGCAGTTCCAGGATTTCTTTCATATTCCCGGAAGATCCTCCGATAAATGCATGCGTCGGTACCGGCAGATCCACACAGGCCTCCGGTGCCAGACCTTCGATGATCGTAAGATTGTCTGCTGCGAATTTTTCTTTGTTTTTATATAACAGTTCTACAGCTTCCGGTTTTTTCTCGATCGCGTATACCTGACCTTCTACCGCCTGCATCGCCATCTCCACGGATACCGAACCGGTTCCGGCTCCCACATCATAAATGACGGAATTACGCGTTAACTGCAGTTTGGACAGGGAAATACTTCGCACTTCTTCTTTCGTCATCGGCACTTTCCCGCGGATAAATGCTTCGTCCGGGATGCCATGCGTCACGACCGTTTCCTTTCCCTCTCTGGTAAATAAAACGACGCTCAAGCTGTCCGTTTCAAGTTCCGTCAGCTGCCATGCATATCCGCGGGTGATCTTTTCTTCCGGGTAAGAGAGTCTCTCACCCACTTCCACCCGCACATCGCCCATGCCGTAACTTTGCAGTTTTTGACACAGTTTTGCGATGCCGTCGGTAGTTCCCACAATTGCAAAAATCTTTCCGTAAATGCGCAGCAGCCCCGGTAAATTACATTCTCTTCCGTGAAGGCTCACCGGATGAACGTCTTCCCATGGAGTTTCCAGTTTTGCACAGAAATAAATCATGGAAGAAATGCCGCAGTACACTTTTTTCTGTACCATCGGAAGTTCCCGATGCAATGTCTCCAGAAGTTTTTTCGCTCCACTGTAGAATCCGACATCCCCGGAGAGCGCAATCGCTACGTTTTTATGTTCCGGGTGTGCAGCGATATAAGCACAGATCTCTTCCGGTTTGTATCCGGTCCAGACTTCCTGTCCCGGTCTTTTGATATGTTCTACCATCCGTCTTGCCCCGATCAGAAGATCCGCGCTCTCAAGCGCCTGTTTTCCTTCCTGTGTCAGGGTGTCCGGTGTTCCCATACCGATTCCAACAAGAGACACTTTTTGCCCCAGAAGGATATCTTCGGCTGCTTCTTTCGTTTCCCGCGTGAATGTTTTCTGCGTAACGGATTCCTGTTCAACGGTTCCCTGTATTTTTCCAGATTCCGTTTCCGGATTCTCCGCGCTTTCTATATTGTCTGCATTTGTATCTGTAATTCCATTTTTTGCATCATTTGTAACATTTTCTTCCGATACAAACCGACGTTTCAGATACTCGATACACTCTTCCAGCTCCACGCCATGTTCTTCTTTCGGTCGTCCGATCACGATCATCTTGCAGCCGGTCTCTTTTGCCGCCTGGTATTTTTCCAGAAATCCTCCGGCTCTTCCGGATTCTTTGCTGACCATCCATGCGATGTCAAACTGGTGGATCAGCGCTACATTCATTTCTTTCGAAAATGGCCCCTGCATACATAACAAGTGTTTTCCTTCGATGCCAAGGCTTGCGCAGGAAGATACGACTTCCACCAGAGAGAGTACTCTGGCATAGATACGCTCCTGATAATCCGTCAGTGACGTATAGGAAGCCAGTTCCTTGCTTCCGGTCGTAACCAGAATATTTCCGCTGGTTCCTTCCAGATATTCCACCGCTTCCCGGATGCTTTTTACATAGGTGATCGTCTCTTCTTCCTCGAGCCGCTGGCTTTCCTGGCGTACCACGCGCAGATACGCGGTTCCGGTACGTTCGCAGGCAGCTTCGATATTTTCCGTCACCACCTGTGCATACGGATGCGTCGCATCGATAACCAGTCCATCCTCCATCTGTAACATCTTCTCTTCCATCTGCTTTTCATCCAGACGGTTGTGGGAGAGTTCCAGATATTCGCCCTGTGGCAGCAGGCTTTCGCCATATTCCGTAGCCACACATACCATAGCAGGTATTTTATTTTCATTCAAATATTCCGCGACAGTGCGTCCCTCCACTGTTCCGCCGAACAACAGAACTTTATACATTTCGATATCCTCTCGGTGTTACCATCTTACCGTTGATTTCTTTGGTCTGTGAATTGCCTACCCATACGGTTGTAAACATATCTACTTTCGTATCCCGCAGAGTCTTCAGATCCATCACTTCATAATGCTCGCCGTCTCTTCCGATGTAGCTCACGATACCACATACGGTTTCCGGGCTCTTGTACTGCATCATCAGGTCGCAGGCTTTCTGCAGATAATCGCTTCGTTTCTTGCTGGACGGATTGTACAAACATACCACAAAATCCGCCTGTGCCGCTGCCAGCAGACGTGCCTCGATCTTCTCCCACGGAGTCAGCAGATCACTTAGACTGATCAGGCAGAAATCATGGATCAGCGGAGCACCAAGCAATGCCGCACCACCGGTCGCTGCCGTTACACCCGGGATAATTTCCAGTTCTACTTCCGGATAGTTGACACCAACTTCATACATCAGTCCGGACATGCCGTAAACTCCGGCATCACCGCTGCAGATCATGGAAACCACTTTTCCTTTTTTGGCTTCTTCAAATGCCATCACACAGCGGTCCACCTCTTTTTTCATCGGCGTTGTCATGAATTCTTTTCCTGGAAAATGTTCTTTTACCAGATCCACATATACGGTGTATCCGATAATTACCTCGCTCTTTTCCATTGCGTGGATCGCTTTCAGTGTCATCTGTTCGTATTCTCCCGGCCCAATGCCGATTACATATAATTTATTCAAAGTTCACACTCCATTTCTTTATCGTACACGCAGCGGTCACTCCCTCTGCGGCCTGTTTTCTCATGATAAATGCTCCGCCGTCACTGGAAAGGCTGGCACTTCGTTCGCATACATTGTCCACACCTGTGATTTTGCTGACAAATGCAGACGGGGTAAAGGTTCCCTTTGCTCTTTCCAGCTCTTCTTTGCTGTAAGTCACAAAAGGGATTTGATACTTTTCACAGAACGCCAGCAGTCCCGGCTCCTCTTTTTTCAGATCGATACTGGCTGCCTGCAGGATCTGTGTTATGGATATTCCGGCTTCGGACAGATAGGTTCGGATCTGCGTTTCGATTTTTTCTTCCGGCGTATGTTTCCTGCAGCCTGCGCCGAGATACACATTTTTCGGATACAGATGAAGAATCTGCACCTCTTTACCGTCGCTTTGCGGAATCGCAAACCACAACGTTCCTTTTTTTCCGTCCGGGCTTTCTGTTTCCTGAAATTGCAGCTGTAACGGAATGTTCTGTCCTTTTGGATAGACAAATCCTTCCCCGGCTCCCCAGGTGATCGTCTTTCCCCGGATCAGCAATGCCGCCATCTCTTTTGCCAGCCGCATATCCGCGATCACCAAGTTATTTTTCCGGGCAAATACATCCACCGCAAAGGTATGGTTCACATCCGTCCCTGTCGTGATCACCGGAACGGCTCCGATGCTCTCTGCTGCAAATTTTGCTAGTTCATTGGCTCCGCCGAGATGACCGGACAGAAGAGAAATCGCATAATTTCCCTGTTCGTCGATCACCACAACCGCCGGATCTGTCTTTTTACTGACCACGAACGGTGCGATCGTTCTCACCGCGATACCGGTGGCACTGAAAAATACAATTCCATCCAGTTTTGGGATCCATTCTTCCGCCCATTCCCGCAGCGTTCCTGTCACTTTCTGAAAGGAATGTCGTTCCGGCAGATCCACATATTTACTTTTTACAAAACCATATATTTCCTGATCCTGTTTTTGCAGATCTCTCAGAAGTTTCTCTCCAAGAACGCACCCATGTTCCGTGAAAGCAATAATTCCTGTCTTTTTCATCTTATTCGGTAGCTTCCCTGAACTCCGTGGTAAATGCCGGATTGTACAGTTCGGAACGATTGTAATGGCTGTGCGCCACCACATCACCGATGATCATCAGTGCAGTTTTAGTAATATTGTTTTCTTTCGCAGTCTGTGCCAGAGTTCCCACAGTGCAGACAAAGGTTTTCTGATCTTCCCAGGTTGCCTTGTATACAATAGCAGCCGGGGTGTCTGCGGTATAGCCGCCATCGATCAGCCGTCTGCTCAGTTCTTCCAGCATGCCGGTACTCAAAAATACTACCATCGTTGCATGGTGTGCAGCAAAGGACTGGATGCTCTCTTTCTCCGGTACCGGCGTTCTTCCTTCCATACGGGTGATGATCACACTCTGTGATACATCCGGAAGCGTGTATTCCAGATTCAGTGCGGATGCAGCGCCACAGAAGCTGCTGACACCCGGACAGTAATCAAATGCAATATTTTTTTCTTCCAGAACATCCATCTGTTCACGGATCGCACCGTATAGAGATGGATCGCCGGTATGAAGGCGCACGGTCGTCAGACCTTTTTCTTCTGCCGCGAAGATCACGTCCAGAACTTCTTCCAGTGTCATCTTTGCACTGTTATAGATTTCACAGTTTTCTTTTGTATATTCGAGAAGCTGCGGATTGACCAGGGATCCTGCATAGATCACAACATCCGCTTCCTCCAGAAATTTTTTTCCTCTCAGGGTAATCAGATCCGGTGCTCCGGAACCTGCTCCTACAAAATGTACCATACATTTCCTCCTGTTCTCCTAGTGTCAGGCACTCTTACTTTTTTCTTACTTTTCTTTCACAATCAACAGGGTATAATATCCTGCCTCTTCCGGAATCTCTTCCGCTGATTCATAGATTTTTTCATCCGGCATTCCACAGTTTTCGATCATCACCGCTTTCTGACCACTTCTTAAGATACTTTCCCGTACTGCTTTCAGCCGTTTTCCGCTCTTCATCAGAACTTTGGTTCCCGGCAGTTTTAAAAGATCGTCCATCTCTTCTGCCTTATACGTTGCCGGAATCACATGCAGTGGCTCTGCCATCTCCACCAGTCCCATATTCAACCGGGCAGCAACCGCGCAGAAAGAAGTGATACCACTTACGATTTCTGCCTGATAGCCGCGCTCCAGGATCCGTTTATGCACATACAGATAAGTGGAATATACGGTAGGATCTCCCAGTGTCAGGAACACTACATTTTCTCCCTGTTTCAGATAGGATTCCACGGCATCTGCTGCCTTATTATGGTTGTCTTCCAGTACCTCCTTATCTTTTGTCATCGGCATCGCTACCGGGATCAGTTCTTTTTCGTCCAGTTCCGGGTAGGCTCCTTTTACGATCTGATACGCTACACTGCTCTTTGTATCGTTTCCCGGCACTGCGATCACGCGGTTTTCGCGGATCAGGCGAAGTGCCTTTAAGGTCAGCAGTTCCGGATCTCCCGGTCCTACGCCAAGTCCATATAATGTTCCACTCATAATGTTTTCTCCTCTATTTTGCTGTTTTTTATTTATCAGTAATCCCGTCTCTGCGGGAGATCACTCTTTCTTTGTACTCGCTGTCTGTTCATTAATCTTCATGGTCAGTTCCGCAACCTTTGAAGTCTCTCCCAGTTTCCCATACACATTGGAAAATAAAATGGTTCCCACTTCCAGCTGTTCCCCTGCCCGTTTGTTCAGGTAAAATTCTACCCGGTCGCTGATCTCCTTCATCGTGGCTTCCAGATAACCTTTCTGTCGCAGGATCTCCACACTTTGTTCTGTGGTGATCGTATCCAGAATCTCTTTTGCCGTCTCCAGATCCGCACCAGCCCGGATCGCATTCGCTGCCATCAGTTCACTTCGGCTGTCTGCCTGGCGGGAATGGGTGTTCATGATGCCGCCTGCCACTTTTACGAACTTTCCGATATGGGCGATAAACAGGATTCCTTTTACACCAAGTTCCCGCGCCATATCCAGTGTTTCTCCTACATAATTACTGCATTTCATCGAATAAGTCAGATTCAGCTGTGTCTGTTCTTTTGAAAATGCCTGTCCGTAATTGCCCGGCGTGATCACCAGATAAGAGCCGCCGCCTTCCACCAGCATCTTCATCTCCAGTCGGAGACTTGCCACCAGCGCTGCCTCACTCATCGGAATTACAATGCCGCTTGTCCCGAGAACCGAGATTCCGCCTTCGATACCGAGTCGTGGATTAAAGGTTTTCTTTGCCAGTTCCACTCCTGCAGGGATCTCGATTACTACATTCAGTCCACCGGTATAGTGATATTCTTTGCAGACCTGCTCTACATTTTCCAGGATCATCTGACGGGGAACTTTGTTGATCGCCGCTTCCCCGACTGCCTGCCACAGTCCTGGTTTTGTCACTCTTCCGACACCGATCCCTCCGTCCAGCGTGATCTGTGGAGTATCGCTGTAAGAAACGTTCGCATACACATAGATTCCCGTCGTTACATCTGGATCGTCGCCACCGTCTTTTTGTACGGCGCAGCGAACCTTCCCTTCTTCCCGGGAAATATCTTCAATCAGCAGATGCAGTAAAATCCCCTTCGGAGTCTGCAAAGCCACCTCTTCCACTTTTTCACCGGTCAGCAGCATCCGCGTCGCCGCCTGTGCCGCTGCCGCCGCGCAGGAACCGGTCGTGTATCCATAACGAAGTTTTCTGTTTTTTTCGTCTACCGCGTAATATCCTTCCAGTCCGGTATGATGATTTTTCTTGTCCATAGTATTCTCACTTTTTATTCGTTATCGCTGCAGTCATCAAGGTCTCGTGCAAGCACGGACTTTGACTCGTTGCCCGCGAAAAAAAACCGCTGTCAAAAAAGACAACGGTTTCCTGCTCATTTCTATTCTGTAATTCTTCGGTTGCCGCAAATGCATACAGTCCACACAATACAGAGAGTGCTCCGACTTTCACGGTAACGGACTTGTACGGGAATTTCACCTGTTTTCCTGCACCTGTATGTGGCAAATTTTCACGACAATATTATAAACGTTTTCCTATAGGCTGTCAATGTGGAAGACTATCAGGATTTTTTAATCCAACTGGTATAAAAAGCGGTATTTTTATATGTAAACATAGCTGTTTTTACCGGATCAAGGTTTGAACTCTGAAAAGCAGCCGGTGTCATAAATCCCAGATATTCAAAAATCGTATGACCTGCCGGTACATTCAGCCCCTCAATCGGTGTTACTGTTCCGTCTTTCTGATACGCCGCACGGATTTCTCTTGCTTTTCGAACAGCTTCTTTTGCGTTCTTCATCGCAGTCTCCGATGAATTTAACTTTGCAATCGCCTTTGTCAGTGCTCCATCTCTTGCCACCTCAAACTGGGATGCCTGATAGATCATAATTCTCGCATCACTCGGATACGCTGCATTTGCCATCCGGTTCAGCATGACCATAGCCACACCAGTCATTCCTGTAAGTCCCTGGTTGGCAGATTCCGCATACACAGCAGCCGCAAGGAAATCATCCTCCGACATGTTGCTCGCATCAGTGTCATACTGTTTTTCTACTTTATAAGTTTTTCCGTTCTTGCTGTCGGTCGCATAACTGTAACGGTTCTCTTTTTTTGTACAGTATCCATTGGCATCGAACGTATAGATGTAATCTCCCAGACTATAGGTAGTACCTGTAACTGCTTTTCCGTATTTGCTGATATAACAGCTGCCGATCGCTTTCGGAGTTCCTACCCACTGATCATAAGCGCGCTCTCCGGACGGATTCAAATAATACCAGGTACTTCCGATCTTCAGCCAGCCGGTTACCATCCAGCCGTCTTTATCAAAATAGTACTCTTTCGACTGAATCGTTTTCCATCCGTTTTTCGGATAAGTGCCATCCGGGTTCGCGTACCACCAGCGGTTTCCACTCTGTACCCAGTGTCCCTGAACCCAGACACCACTTCCATTTACATAATAATCTCCGATCCATGTATTTGCCGCCATGGCTCCACTTGACTGCAGGTAATACCAGTTGTTTCCTACCTGCTTCCAGCCGGTCACCATGTTTCCATTTCCTTCTTCCAGGTAGTACCATGCATTCCGGATATACTGCCAGCCGGTCGCCATCGCCCCGCTGTCTGACAGATAATACCAGCCGCTCGGACGAGAAAGCCAGCCGGTTACCATTCGTCCCGCGCTGTTTAAGAAATACCATTTCCCATTCACATTCGCCCAGCCGGTTGCCATTGCTCCGGTCGATGGATTCAGATAGTACCAGCCTTCCGGCTTTTTCAGCCATCCCGTTACCATCGCTCCACTGTCTGACAGATAATACCAGCCACTGGATCGCGAAAGCCATCCCGTTACCATTCGTCCTGCGCTGTTTAAGAAATACCATTTCCCGTTGATACTTGCCCAGCCGGTCGCCATTGCTCCGGTCGATGGATTCAGATAGTACCAGCCTTCCGGTTTTTTCAGCCAGCCGGTTACCATCCAGCCACTTTGATCAAAATAGTACCAGACTCCATTGATTGCTTCCCAGTCATCTTTTGTGTAACTTCCATCTCGATGACAGTACCACCATCGATTTCCACTTCGGACCCATCGGTTTGTTGCCGCCTGTACCTCCAGCTCATTCTCTGCGTTATTATCTGTAGAAAGGCTGTCTCCCGACTTTTCTTCTTCGGCTACTGTTTCCTTCTCCCCTTCTCCGATATCCTGTGATTCGGATACAACGGGCTCTTCTGCCGGTTTCTCTTCCTCCGTTTCCGGCTGCTGATCCGTTATCATTTCCTGGTCTTCGGCTGTTTTCTCTCCCTGTACCGTTCCCTGTGCTGCAACCACCGGATTTTCATCCGCCCAGACCTCACCTGCAGGTGTCATCATAGATACTGCCATACATCCAGCCAGCAATATGCTCACGTATTTTTTCTTCATATGTAAGTCCCTTCATCGTATTTTGGTTGTCTCATAAAGAGAGACATTATGTACTTTACATAAATATTCTTTCGCTTCTCCCCTTATTTTTTGGTCATTTTCAACAGAATTTATTATAGCTTTGTTACAGAACTTTGTCAAATTCTTTTCGCTTATCCGATACTTTTTCTCAGATAATAATGCAGATCAGCCCTCCCTTGCTGTCATTGACGATCTTCTGCATCGTATCCTGCAGTTTCACCTGGCTTTCCTCGCTAATCTGGGCAATCTTGGTGCGGATGCCGTCTTCTACCAGCTGCTCGATGGATTTTCCGAAAATGTTGGTCTCCCACATGCCGTCATCGGCTGTTTTTTCATTTTCCTTGATAAATGCAATCAGATCCTGTGCCTGTTCCTCACTTCCTACGATCGGCGCGATCTCCGTCTCAATGTTGGCTTTGATCATATGGATCGAAGGGCTGGCTGACTTGATCTTGACACCGTATTTATTTCCCTGCCGGATCACAACCGGTTCTTCCAGGGTAATCTCATTTTTCTCAGGGATCACCACCCCGTAGCCGGTTCCGCGGACGGATTCGATCGCATGCTGGACTTTTGCATACTCCTGTTTCATCTGTGCCAGTTCTTTTAAGGTGTGGATCAGCTGATACTCGCTCTCGATCGGCACACCGGTCATCTCACTCATCACCTGATAATAATAGGGATCTCCGATCTGGATGCGGACTTTTACCACGCCGTTCGAAAGATTGATCTCCTCCAGCGTGATGGATTTGACATAGCTGCTGTCCATCTGTAAGTTTTCCTGCCGGATATCCCGGATATATTCCATTTTTCCCATCTGTTCTTTCATCTGTTTCAGAAGATCTTCTTTCAGATAATGGGTAATCGGAAGCAGTTCCACCCATTTGGGTATGTAATATTCGATCTGGCGCACCGGGAATTCATAGAGAATCTTTTCGAGGATCCGAATCACGTCTTCTTTTCGAAGCTGTTCACAGTTTACGCCAAGCACAGCAGCCTGATATTTATCTTCCAGTTCCTTCACCAGCTTCTGCGCCTCTTCTCCGTACGGCTTTTTTGAATTAACAAGGATCAGGAATGGTTTGCCCTGCTTTTTCAGTTCCTGTACCGTCTTTTCTTCCCCGTTCTCAAAGTTTTTCCGCGGAATCTCTCCAAAAGAGCCGTCACAGGTAACTACCAGGCCGATCGTAGAATGTTCCTGGATCACTTTTCTGGTTCCGATCTCTGCCGCCTGATGAAATGGAATCTCCTGTTCGTACCAGGGCGTTTTTACCATGCGTTCTTTTTCCTGCTCCATATCTCCTGTGGCTTCCGGCACCATAAATCCTACGCAGTCAATCAGCCGGATCTTCACCGGAATCTCTTCTCCCAGATTGACATTTACCGCTTCTTTGGGAATAAATTTTGGTTCCACGGTTGTGATCGTTTTCCCCGAACCGGAGACCGGAAGCTGATCCCGCACCTCCGCCGCATCCTGTTCCTCCATCCCCGGAAGTGCCAGAAGTTCCATGAACCGCCGGATAAATGTCGACTTTCCCGTGCGAACCGGTCCTACCACGCCCAGAAGGAACTGTCCTTTGGTACGGGCTTGTATATCTTTGTAGACAGCAAATGGCTTCATATAAAAAACCTCCTCACCTATACTACTACTCAGTATATGTGAGAAGGTTTTCTTCTAATACCGGATTTTTATTCTTCACCGTCTCCGGTCGATGACTGTTCCGCTGCCAGTTCCCTGCGCAGCTGATCCAGATATTGTTTTTCTTTTTTACTCAGCACCGCATCTTCCAGAAGTTCCGGACGGTTCCTGAGCGTTCGTAAAATAGACTGTTCTCTCCGCCATTTTTCAATATTGGCATGATGACCGGAAAGTAAGACATCCGGCACTTTTTTCCCCATCCATTCCGCCGGACGGCTGTACTGCGGGTATTCGAGAAGATTGTCGTGGAACGAATCAAATTCCGCGGACTCTTCGTTATTCAGTACGCCCGGTACAAAACGGGAGATCGCGTCCATCATAACCAGCGCCGGAAGTTCCCCACCGGTCAACACATAATCTCCGATCGATACATAATCGGTCACCACTTCCTCGAGTACGCGCTCATCAATCCCCTCATAATGGCCGCATAAAAATACAAGATCCTGTTCTTTCGCAAAGTCTTCCACCATCGACTGCTGAAATACTTTTCCCTGCGGCGTCAGGTAGATCACACGGGGTTTGTAGCCGATCGATTCGGTCACATGTTTCCAGGCTCCGTAGACAGGTTCCGCCTGCATCACCATGCCGGCTCCCCCGCCGTATGGATAGTCGTCCACTTTCATATGTTTATTGGTTGAAAAATCCCGGATATTGGTAGCAGTCAGCTGGATCAGCCCCTGTTCCATGGCGCGTCCCATGATGCTGGTTCCCATGCCCTGCTCGATCATCTCGGGAAACAATGTCAGTACATGATAATGCATAATTTTTCCTTCCTGTAATTATCAGATCAGACCATCCATCAGATGGATCTTCATTTTTCTGGTTTCCACATCCACGTCAAGGATGCAGTCTTTGATCGCCGGGATCAGAACTTCCCCGTGTTCTTCTGTCTGGATGCAGTACACATCGTTCGCTCCGGTCTGCATCACATCGTTCAGAACACCAAATAGTGTTCCATCTTCGAGTTCCACCTGCATATCAATCAGATCTGCAATAAAATACTCGTCTTTTTTTAATTTTACTGCATGTTCTCTCGTTACATACAGGCTTTTTCCTTTGTATTTTTCAATGTCATTGATATTATCAATGCCTTTAAATTTCAAAATTACAAACTGTTTGAAAAATTTTACCCCTTCGATTTCCAGATCTTTCTGTTCTCTTCCGGTATCCAGAATGACCTGTTTTAACTTTTTGAATCGGTTCGGGTCGTCTGTCGTAGGAAATACTTTTACCTCTCCCCGAATCCCGTGAGTGCTGGAGATCACTCCAACCTGCAGCAATTGTTCCATATCTGTACTCCTCTTTGTTCGCATAGTATCAAAATTGGTCCACTGGACCAATTATTGATATGCAACGCAACGAGATAAAATACGCTCCGCGAATTTGGCTCGTTGCTCGCGTAAAATGAAAAAGGATATAGCCCATCAGCTATATCCTCATATTTTCAGCTATTGCAGAATTTCAACTACAACCTTCTTATCACATTTAGAGGAAGCAGCTTTTACCACGGTTCGAATTGCCTTTGCGATGCGTCCCTGACGGCCAATCACCTTGCCCATATCGGAAGGTGCCACCTTCAATTCTACCAAAATCGCATTGCTCTCTTCAGTCTGGGTTACTACCACTTCTTCCGGATGGTCTACGAGGGATTTTGCAATTACTTCTACTAAATCTTTCATCACGCACCTCCACGCATTTGTCAGTATATCTTCTTTTCTCAGAAGATATACCAGGCAAAAACGATTCCGCAGTCCTTATCGGATCTGCATTATTTTTCGATACCAGCTAATTTGAAGATTTTGCTTACAACTTCTGTAGGCTGAGCACCGTTTGCCAGCCATTTTTTAGCTGCTTCTTCGTCTACTTTGTATACGCTTGGATCACAAGTAGGATCGTATGTTCCGATCTCTTCGATGAATCTACCATCTCTTGGAGATCTGGAATCTGCAACGATGATTCTATAGAAAGGTGCTTTTTTCTGACCCATTCTTCTCAGTCTGATTTTTACTGCCATTTTAATTTCCTCCTTAAGGTTATCCTTGTTTATTATAGTTTTATTTGTTTATTTAAAAGGGAAGCTTGAAGCCGCCTCTTTTACCACTTTTGCCACCCAGCATACCAGGCATCTGTTTCATCATCTTTCTGGTCTGATCAAACTGTTTGACCATCCGATTGACTTCTGCGATATCTACACCTGCGCCCTGGGCGATTCGTTTCTTTCTGGACGGGTTCAAAAGATCCGGGTTGGCTCTCTCCTTCGGAGTCATCGAAAGGATGATAGCTTCTTTTCTCGCCATATCTTTCTCATCGATCATACCCTCGATATCTTTTGCTTTGTTTCCCAGTCCGGGAAGCATGTTCAATACACTGGAAATACCACCCATGTTCTTCATCTGGTTCATACTTTCCAGATAATCATCGAAACCAAAGGTTGCTTTCTTGATCTTCTGTTCCATCTCACGGGCTTTGTCTTCGTCGATGCTCTGCTGCGCCTTTTCAATCAGGCTCATCACATCTCCCATTCCCAGGATACGGGAAGCCATACGATCCGGATAGAACTGTTCAAGGTCGGAAAGTTTTTCTCCCATACCTACATACAGGATCGGTTTTCCACTGATCGCTTTGATAGAAAGTGCCGCACCGCCTCGGGTGTCACCATCCATCTTTGTTAAGATGACGCCGTCAATGCCAACCTTCTGATTGAAGGACTCTGCCACATTGACTGCATCCTGACCGGTCATCGCGTCAACGACCAGAATTGTCTGGTCTACCTGAACTTCTTCTTTGATCTGAATCAGTTCCTGCATCATATCTTCATCTACATGAAGTCGACCGGCAGTATCGAGAATCACAACGTTGAAGTTCTGATTCTTTGCATGTTCAATCGCTGCTTTTGCAATGTTTACCGGGTTCTGTTTGTCTCCCATCGCGAAAACTTCCACACCCTGTTTTTCACCATTGATCTGCAGCTGTGTGATCGCTGCCGGACGATAAACGTCACATGCTACCAGCAATGGCTTTCTGCCCTTTGCTTTCAGCTTTCCGGCGATCTTTGCTGTGGTTGTTGTCTTACCTGCACCCTGAAGACCTGCCATCATGATGACTGTGATCTCTCCTGCCGGACGCAGTGCAATCTCTGTGGTCTCACTTCCCATCAGAGATACCAGTTCATCGTTTACGATCTTGATTACCATCTGCCCCGGATTCAGTCCGTTCATAACGTCCTGACCGATCGCACGTTCCTGCACCGCTTTGATAAACTGTTTTACCACTTTAAAACTGACATCTGCTTCCAGAAGTGCCATCTTAACTTCTTTTAATGCTACCTTTACATCTGCCTCGGTCAGACGGCCTTTGCTTCTCAGGTTTTTGAATACATTCTGCAGTTTTTCAGTTAAACTTTCAAATGCCATGTATTATAACTCCTCTAATATGCTGTGGGATAAAGTCTCGATCCGGCTCATCACCTGATTCAGATTCTTTTCCTCATAGTGTTGTGTCAGTCCGTGAATCTCATGTACTTTCTCGCGGACCGCTACGAACTTTTCTACCAGATGCAGTTTTTCTTCATACTCTTCCAGTATCCTGGTACTGCGCTTCACCAGATCATGAACCCCCTGTCGGCTGATTCCCTGATCCTGCGCCACCTCACTGAGCGAATAATCATTCAACACAACATCTTCATAGATATTTCGCTGATGTTCCGTCAGCAGTTCGCCATAAAAATCATATAACAATGCCTGTCTCGCAAGCTTATCCATGTTCATCACCTTGGACATCATACAACAATCTTTTATGGGTGTCAAGTACTTTTTCTTGACACTGGTGTTTTTTCGATATCTTCCTCACCTTTTCGTCTATGTCCCATTCTATAGCCGGATAAAGGACAGGTTTTTCGTTCTCACGGCTCTCCGCATATTCAGATTATTATTTATCTACAAACGCATATTTTTTCAGCCGTTCAAAAGCTTCCTGCACTCTGCTGAGTGGCAGTGCCAGGTTTACGCGGATGCCGTACGGGGCAAAGAACGGGCGGCCGTCCTGCCATGCCACACCTACATCCCAACCGGCTTTGAGGACCTCGTCGATGGTTTTTTCATGTGTCTTACACCATTCTTCACAGTCCAGGAACAGCATATAGGTTCCCTGCGGGCGGCTTAATGCGACACCGGGAAAGTGTTCTTTGATGAAATCGCAGGCATAGGAAACATTTCCGCTCAGTACCCGGCACAGTTCATCCACCCACTCATAACCTTCCGGTTTATATGCACCGATCAGTGCATACATGGAAAGTACATTCATCGCATTATAGTGTGATTTACTGCTGGCTGCCATCACCCGGTCACGAAGATAGGAATTATAAATGATATGATAACTTCCCACCAGGCCTGCCAGGTTAAAGGTTTTGCTCGGCGCATACATCGCCACGGTGCGGTTTCTCGCATCCTCGCTGACAGACTGTGCCGGCGTATGATGATATCCTTCCAGGATCAGATCCGACCAGATCTCATCGGAGATAACCACGCAGTTATTGGCCTTATATACTTCCATCGCTTTTTCAATCTCCCAGCGTTCCCATACCCGGCCACACGGGTTATGGGGATTACAGAAGACTGCCACATGGATATGATGCTCTTTGATCTTCGCATCCATATCTTCATAATCCATCCTCCAGATTCCTTCCGCATCTTTTTTCAGCGGACTGTGAACCATCTTATATCCATAATTTCCGATACTTCCGGTAAATCCGATATAAGTCGGGCTATGCAGAAGCACTGCATCCCCCGGACTTGCAAATGCCTGTAATGTAGACAGAACACCGCCGAGTACACCATTTTCATACCCGATTGCCTCCGCAGTCAGTCCCTCTACACCGTTTCGTTTCGTCTGCCAGTCGATAATCTCCTGAAAATACTCTTCCCGCGGATCAAAATATCCAAATGCCGGGTGCTTTACTCTCTCCGCAATTGCCTCCTGTACAGTCGGTACTGTCGCAAAATTCATATCCGCCACCCACATCGGAATAATATCAAATCCCTCTTTTGGTTTCGCCGGACTTCCCTGTCCGTCTTCACTGAGACCATCTACCGCAATCGCATCCATACCGTGACGATCCATGATTGTTGTAAAATCGTATTTCATTTGTAAAAACCTCCATGTGTATATAATTACTCTTATCAATAACTGCTCCACACCTTCACAGTTATCTATATTATATATGTTTTCTGTATAAAGCACAAATGTAAAAGCAGGCAGGAATACTATCTGAAACTAGTTTCCTGCCCGTTTTTCCATCACTTTATTGTCTGTACATTCGTTTGTATTCAGGAAAGCTTCGGGAATAACGCTTTCACCGTCGGATAGATCTGCACAAATTTCCGATACTGTGTCTCGTATTTTTTTGCGATCTCCGGGTCCGGTTCTACGGTTTCCACTACTTTTACGATCTTTGCAGCTGCCGCTTCCACCGATGCAAAGGTTCCATCCGCAACTGCAGCAAGCATCGCACCGCCAAGCGCCGGTCCCTCCTCGGAAGCGATCCGGTCTACTTTGATGTTCAATACATTGGCAATGATTTTTCTCCACAGCGGACTCTTCGCTCCACCACCGCAGATCTTGGTTCTCTCGATATGAATTCCCAAAGATTTTGCCACCTCAAAAGAATCACGAATGGCAAATGCCACACCTTCCAGAACCGCCTGTGTCATATCCGCACGACTGGTATCCATGGACATCCCGATAAAGGTGCCTCTCGCCTGCGGATCATTATGTGGGGAGCGTTCTCCCATTAGATACGGCAAGAAAAATACATGATTTTCTCCAAGATTTTCAATTGCTTCCTGCTCTTTTCCGTAATCTTTTGTTCCAATAATGGTATCCATCCACCATCTATTACAGGAAGCCGCGCTCAACATGCATCCCATCAGATGATAATGTCCGTCTGCATGAGCAAATGCATGCAGGGCATTGTGCGGGTCTACGCCGAAATTCTCACTGGAAATAAAGATTGTTCCGCTGGTTCCCAGAGACACGTTACACTGTCCGTCCCCTACCGTACCGGTTCCGACAGCTGCAGCCGCATTATCTCCAGCTCCTGCTGCTACCAGACAGGTTTCCGGCAGTCCCAGTTCTTTTGCCACCTCCGGTTTTAATGTGCCCACTTTTTCATAACTTTCAAAAAGTCCCGGCATCTGTTCTCTGCTGACGCCACAGATTTCCAGCATCTGTTCTGACCAGCATTTGTTTTTCACATCCAGCAGAAGCATACCGGACGCATCGGAGTAATCGCAGCAATGTACACCGGTCAGACAGTAAGCCAGATAGTCTTTCGGGAGCATAATCTTACAGATTTTTGCAAAATTCTCCGGCTCATTTTCTTTCACCCACAGAATCTTCGGTGCGGTAAATCCGGCAAATGCAATATTTGCCGTATATTCGGACAGTTTTTCTTTCCCAATTACCTGATTCAGATAATCGGTTTCTTTTGTGGTTCGTCCATCGTTCCACAGGATCGCCGGACGGATCACCTGATCGTTCTCATCCAGAATAACCAGACCATGCATCTGTCCGCCAAAGCTGATACCTGCCACTTCCGTCGCATCAATCTTGCTGATCAGTTCCTTGATTCCCTCTTTTGACTGTTCCCACCAGTCTTCCGGGTTCTGTTCTGACCAGCCCGGATGTGGAAAGGACAGCGGATATTCTCTGGATACAATATTGACAACCTGACCTTCCTGATCCATCAGCAGAAGTTTCACTGCAGATGTTCCAAGATCTACTCCAATATAATATTTCATTCTTCAATTTCCTCCATGTATATGAGCAAGAAAGCATTCTGTAACATACGAGAGCGTGTTTTCAAACTTCTTTGAAACACGCTCTCAAACCTATGCATTTTATTCGCAGTTTTCTATTACTGCCCGATGTTTTTCACACTCGTTTTGAACCTCAAATTCCACTGCTGTCAGTTTATGCAAAAGGATTTTCTGTCGGATATCTGTCTCCCTTTGGATGGTTGTATCCGATCTCATCCGGTGTTACGCCGATGTATTTGAATACTTCAAACAATGCTTTTCCATAGTGTCCGAATGCAACGGCTCCGTGATGTGGATAGCCTTTTTCGATCAGCTCATGACGATAGAATCTTCCCATCTCCGGAATCGCGAAGATACCGATGCCACCGAAGGAACGGGTAGCAACCGGAAGTACTTCACCGTTTGCCACATAAGCACGCAGTTTTCCATCCGCGGTGCTCTGCAGACGGAAGAATGTGATATCTCCAGGTACGATATCTCCTTCCAATGTTCCCTGTGTTACTTCTTCCGGCAGGGATCTTGCCATGATCAGCTGATATTTCATAGAGCAGGAAGTCAGTTTTCCGGTTGTGGTATTGCCACAGTGGAATCCCATGAACGTATCTTTGAGTGTATAGTTGTATTTTCCTTTGATTTCGTTTTCGTACATGTCTGCCGGTACGGTGTTGTTGATATCCAGCAGGGTTACCGCATCGTTACTTACCATCGTTCCAATGAATTCGCTCAGTGCACCGTAGATATCCACTTCACAGGATACCGGAATACCTCTTCCGGTCAGACGGCTGTTGACATAGCACGGAACAAAGCCGAACTGTGTCTGGAATGCCGGCCAGCATTTTCCTGCGATGGCAACATATTTTCTGGAACCTTTATGGGCTTCGATCCAGTCAAGAAGGGTCAGCTCGTACTGTGCCAGTTTCGGAAGAATGGTCGGTTTGTTGTTTCCATCACCCAGTTCCTTTTCCATATCTGCAACAACTGCCGGGATTCTCTCGTCTCCGTCATGTTTGTGGAATGCTTCGAACAGATCCAGTTCGGAGTTTTCTTCGATCTCCACACCCAGGTTGAACAGCTGTTTGATCGGTGCATTACATGCCATAAAATCCTGCGGACGCGGACCGAAGGTAATGATTTTCAGGTTTTTCAGTCCGACAACGGCTCTTGCAACCGGAACAAATTCTTCGATCATCTCAGCTACTTCTTCCGGTGTTCCTACCGGATATTCCGGGATGTATGCTTTCAGGTTACGAAGCTGCAGGTTATAGCTTGCATTCAGCATACCGCAGTAGGCGTCTCCACGTCCCTGTACCAGATTATCTCCGTGTTCTTCTGCTGCTGCAACTACCATACAAGGTCCGTCAAAATATTTTACCAGCAGAGTCTCTGCGGTCTCCGGACCGAAGTTTCCAAGATAGACAACCAGGGCATTACATCCTGCTTCCTGTACCTCTTTCAGCGCTTTCTGCATATCCAGCTCGCTCTCTACTACAGTTGGACATTCGTACAGTTCTCCTTTATAAGCTGCTGCCACTGCTTTTCTTCTGGACTCGGACAGTGTGATCGGGAAGCAATCTCTGCTTACTGCCACGATACCTAATTTTACTTCCGGCATGTTCATCATGATCTTATTCCTCCTTGATTTTCTTTCACTGTTTATTCTGACGGATCTTCCGTGCAGTTTCTTTTTCGTTTCATTTGTTTATTTACTAAACTAATCACACTGTATCACTTGTTGTATCTTTCGTCAAGATATTTTTTAGTTTACTGAAAATTGTGAAAAAATGTGTCCTGGAACATTCTTTATTTTAATTTGTTTACTTATCAAACAAATTGTGGTATGGTAAATATTAGTTTAAGAAAAAGAAGATTTTACAGGAAGGAGGTGCCTGCATGGTCACAGGAAGCAGAGAACTGATCCGGGAGATGAATCGGCGGCTTGTTTTAGAAACAGTCATCAATGACGGTCCGCTTTCCCGGGCGGCTATATCAAAAAAACTGGGGCTCACCAAAGCAACGATCTCTGCTATCGTGCAGGATCTGCTGGACGAACAATATATCGAAGAAATCGGAAGCGACCAGACTCAGTATGGTCGAAAACCGATCCTGTTACAGTTCTGTCGACAGAATGGTTATATTATCACCCTCGATCTCGGCGTGGAATGCACCGTGCTGATGGTCTGTGATCTGCTTGGACAAAACTGCCGGCTTCATCAGTATAACTGTACGTTGGAACGGGACACCGCAATCGATTTCCTGTTGCAGATCATTCAGAATCAGATTCGTCTTCTTCCCGCTACTCCTTTTGGTGTCGTGGGAATTGGTATCGGCATCCATGGAACCGTCTGCCGGAATGAGATCACTTTTACTCCGAATTATCATCTGGCAGATCTTCCCATTGTAGATGTTCTGACAGACGCTCTCGATATTCCGGTATGGCTGGAAAATGAGGCAAATCTTTCTGCCCTCGCCGAGAAGACTTTTGTGGAAAATCATAAAAACCTGATTCATGTCAGCATTCATGCAGGTGTCGGTGCGGGAATCATTCTGGATCACCATTTATATACCGGCTTCGCCGGAACAGCAGGAGAAGCCGGTCACATGATCGTCCAGCCCGGCGGCCGTTCCTGTCCATGTGGCAATCATGGCTGTCTCGAACAATATATTTCCGAACCGGCGGTTCTCTCCCGCTACCAGGAATTATCCGGTCGCACCACTGTCTCGATCGACGATCTGGTCTGGAGCTATAATCAGAAGGAAGCTGATGCTCTGGCTGTAGTGAATGAATTCACTACCTATCTCGCCTGTGGAATCAACAATCTCTGGAACCTGTTCTCCCCGGAATGTATTATCCTGAACAGTCAGCTGACCGCTTACCTCCCTCAACTGCTCCCGGAGATTTTGCAGAAACTTTCCGCACGTTTCCGCGCTACCTGTCAGCTGAAACTTTCCACGCTTCAGGATACAGGGGTGCTTCTTGGGGCGGCAAGGGTTTGCATCAGTAAATATCTGGGGATTGAGAAGCTGTATTTTCCGGCTTTCAGCCATGATACGCTGTTTGACTCGTTGCTCGCGTAAAATCAAAAACCGATAGTTTTCTGTATCTTTCAAAAACTATCGGTTCTTTTCATAAAATCGATTTACAGGATTCCCTTTTATCCCTGCCAGTTTCCGGAATATTTGATATACGCATCCGAACAAACTCTCTGCACATCCTGGAGTACCGCAGAGGCAGCTTCCTTTGTTCCATAGGTACCAGCCGTGATAACATACCATTTCTCAGTATTCAGATTGCTCCAGTCCGTAGTCACAAACACCTGCGCATCAAATCCATTTTCCCGAATTTTCTTTTCCTGTTTCTGAGCCTCTGCCTCCGTCTTTGCCGCACCACACCAGATGCCGTAAAAAGGAGATGGGGTGTTTTTCGAACTGTCGGACTGCGAATTGTCAGATTGTGAATTTGTTTCTTCTATATTATGTCGAAACCATACCTCCTGATCTGCTATCAGATTCCCGCTACTGGTAAGCTGATATCGATGCTCACCTGTTTCACTTTGCTCATCAAAGAATGATTCCACTTTACTGTATTGACAGATCAAAGTATTACCCTCAATTGTGTAGCTGTCATAAGGATAAAAATTTGAAGTACCTGTCGTTCCAAAACGATATTTTCTGGCTGCTTCCAGCGATCCATCCTCATTGAAATACAGATCGATAATTTCCGGATTCATATTTGGATATTTATTCAACAGCTCCTCATCTACATCCATACAATAATATCCGATAAAATCTTCCACATCGTATGTCATCTTAGGATCAGCCGGCTCTTCTTTTTGAGTTTTCTCATATATTTTCAAACCAAGTTCTGTAATATCTTGAAACTCCACAGAAAGATAATCCGTCAAATCATCCATCACCTCTTCTTCCGTCAATCCGGAACCATCATAAGTATAAATCACAAAAGTTACTTCATCCGCAAAACTCCAGTCCACTGCCAGTTTTATCATCTTGTCTTCATAATAATAATGCACTGCCACATCTGTAAGAAACGAATAAAATTCTTCCACATCACAGGTATAAGCATTTTTTACATCATTGTAAGCATAGATCTGATAGATATATTTTCCACCTTCTGTTGCCTTATCTGTAAATGTCCGTATGATAATCTCCTGGATACCATTTCCATCCAGATCCATTTCGCTGTATGCCGGCGCAACCTCATCATTTTTATATTCTTTCAGTATTTTGGTTAATAACTTATATTTTGCTTTTTTCGCACTTTCTCTTCTCTCAACAAGTTCTTCATCGGATCTGGTATAAGAATAATCTTTCAGATCAACTTGTCCCAAAACGCTCTGATTATTTTTAATATTTCATTTTTCTAAAAATTCTATAAAAATACGACGCATCCACAAAAACGTATCTTGACTTTCCTCACCATTTTTCCTATACTGCTTTTTGCAACCCTTTTACCCTGATTTTCTGATAAGGATATTTATATTATGTTTGAAATTTTTGTTGATTCTGCTGCGAATATTCCGGCGGAGCTTGTGAAGGCATTTAAGATTAAAGTGCTTTCTTTTGTAAATCTTGTAAATGGTAAAGAAATGACCTGTTTTGATCCAGATCTTACGCCGGAGGAGGAGCGTCAGAAAGGAAAAGATTATTATGATATGGTTCGTGCCGGTGCGGATATCAAGACCGGACTGATCAGCAGTGGTGTCTTTGAAGATGCGTTCCGGGAGGCTCTGGAGGCGGATAAAGATGTGCTTTATTTTTCTCTCAGTAAAAATATCAGTGGAAACTATAATTCCGCAAGAATCGCTGCCGAAGATCTGATGGAATCCGGTAATTATACCAGAAAGATCCGTATGATCGACTCCCTCAACGCTTCCCTGGCACAGGGAATCCTCGCGATCTATGCCAGTGAGATGCGTGAAAAAGGCATGGCTTTTGATGAAGTGGCTGACATCCTGGAAACCTGCCCGGCAAAAATGAACGGTGTCTTCACCGTTGGCGATCTGAAATATCTTGCAAAAACCGGACGGCTGAGCGGAACTGCCGCTGTCATCGGTAACGTCTTAAGTATCAAACCGATTCTTCGCGGAAACAAGGACGGCTACATCGTCCAGTACAAAAAATGCCGCGGTCGCAAATCCGTGATCCACGAACTGATCTCCCTGGTCTGCAATAACATCGTAGAACCGGAAAAACAGATCATCGGTATCGCCCATGCAGATGCTTACGAAGAATCTCTGTACATTATGGAAGAGATCCAAAAACGAGTGAAAGTCCGCGGATTCATCAATACCTCCTACGACTTCTGCACCGGCAGCCACGTAGGCCCGGATACTCTTGCACTGTTCTTTATGGGTAAGGACAGAGAGCTGAGCGGTAACAAATAAAACTATACATTTTTAACATACACTATTTTCATCATAGGAGAATCAAAAGCCATGAAACATTGACAATATTCTTATCATGTTTCATGGTTTCTGATTCTTCTCAAATAATTTCTATTCTACTTGTAACATCTCTGTCTTATTTTTTATCGATTCCAATTTTGACTTTTCTTTCATCTACTCGAAAGGAAAAGAATTATAGCAAAATATGCATGTCCGGCAATTTTTACACCAGAAAAGGACGGAAGTTTTTCTGTTAGCTTTCTAGATTTGGAAGTATGTTATACATGTGGGATTCTTTAGAAAACAGCCGATACCCAGCCCGAAAGCAGACTGCACCATTTGCGGCAACACTTTGTGGGCGTTTAGGGCAAGCTTTGAAATCCGACGCCTACGTAGACTTTCGCGAGGGTCCGCTGACCCTCGTGAATATAGTCGTAGTTGGCGGCTAGTTCAAAGTTGCCCTGCCCACGTTGCCGCAAACGGTGCAGTCTGCTTTCAGGCGTCCCCATACCGGCCAGACGCCTCCGTCTATTCATTTTTACAGATTCGTTCGAATCAATTTCGGCCGATATCCATCTTTTTCCAGTTCCTGCATAATCTGCTGCTTATGCTCCGTACCAAACGCTTCCATAGTAATCTTAAGCTCCACAGCTGCATTTCTGTTTGTACTATAGAACTGGTTATGATCCAGTTTAATAATATTACCCTGCTGCTCCGCAATCTTCTGGGAAACCTTCGTCAGTTCACCCGGACGGTCCGGAAGCAGAACAGAAATCGTAAAGATACGATCTCTCTGGATCAGCCCCAGCTGAACAACGGATGCCATTGTGATCACATCCATGTTACCGCCGCTCAGAACAGAAACTACTTTTTTACCTTTTACATTCAGGTGTTTCAGTGCTGCAACCGTAAGCAGACCGGAGTTCTCTACGATCATCTTGTGGTTTTCTACCATGTCCAGGAAACTTACGATCAGTTCATCATCTTCTACGGTGATCACTCCATCCAGGTTCTTCTGCAGATACGGGAATACATGCTCACCCGGAGTCTTTACTGCAGTACCATCTGCGATTGTATTGACAGTAGGAAGTGTGGTAACTTCTCCCTTATCCAGAGAAATCTGCAGACAGTTTGCTCCTGCCGGTTCTACACCGATGACTTTGATGTTCGGGTTCAGCAGTTTTGCCAGTGTGGAAACACCGGTAGCCAGTCCGCCGCCACCGATCGGAACCAGGATATAATCAACCAGCGGAAGTTCTTTGATGATCTCCATAGCGATCGTTCCCTGTCCGGTTGCTACTGCCGGATCATCGAACGGATGGATAAACGTATATCCGTGTTCTTCTGCCAGCTCATACGCATGCGCACATGCATCATCATATACATCTCCGTACAGAACAACTTCCGCACCGTAGCTTTTTGTTCTCTCAACTTTGATCAGTGGTGTTGTGGTCGGCATAACGATAACAGCCTTTGCACCGTATGCTTTTGCCGCATATGCCACACCCTGTGCATGGTTACCTGCGGAAGCGGTGATCAGACCTTTTGCTCTCTCTTCTTCGGTCAGTGTGCTGATCTTGTAGTACGCACCTCTTAACTTGTACGCACCGGTTCTCTGCATATTTTCCGGTTTGAAATATACTTTATTTCCTGTCATCTGGCTGAAATAGTCACTGAAAATCAGCTTGGTATCCTGGGTTACTCTTTTTACAACCTCTGAAGCCTCTTCAAATTTGTCAATTGTAAGCATTATGATTCTTCCTCCTCTGTTTTTACATCAAACAGTGCATTTACAAACTGTTCTGCATTGAATTTTTGCAGATCGTCGATAGATTCTCCTACGCCGATATATTTTACCGGGATATCCAGTTCGGACTGGATGGCCACGGCGATACCGCCTTTTGCGGTTCCGTCCAGTTTCGTAAGAATGATACCGGTGACATTTGCCACCTCTTTGAACTGTCTCGCCTGTGCCAGCGCATTCTGTCCGGTCGTACCGTCCAGAACAACCAGCGTCTCCAGATAAGCATCCGGATATTCTCTCTCCAGCACGCGGTAAATCTTTCGAAGTTCTTCCATCAGATTCTTTTTATTATGAAGACGTCCTGCAGTATCACAAAGCAGTACATCTGCATTTCTCGCTTTGGCTGCTGCCACGGCATCGTATACGATTGCTGCAGGATCAGCACCCGCCTGTCCTCCGATCAGATCCACACCGGCACGATGCGCCCATTCGGTCAGCTGTTCACCGGCTGCGGCACGGTAAGTATCCGCTGCGGCAACGATGACTTTTTTGCCCTGATCTTTCAGCTTTCCTGCCAGTTTTCCGACAGATGTGGTTTTTCCCACACCATTGACACCGATCACCAGCACAACGGATTTTCTGTTTTCAAATTCATAGGCAGTGTCACCGACATCCATCTGTCGTTTGATCTCATCGATCAGAAGCTGTTTGCATTCGGAAGGTTCTTTGATCTTCTTTTCTGCCACTTCTTCTTTCAGATGTTCAATAATGGATGTGGTCGTATTGATACCGATATCCCCCATTACGAGAATCTCTTCTATTTCCTCATAGAAATCATCATCGATGCTGGAAAAGCCGCTGAAAATAGAATCGATTCCGGCTACAATATTATCTCTTGTCTTTGTCAGACCTTCGCGAAGACGTCTGAAAAAGCCTTTCTTTTCCTCTGACATATGGTTTCCTCTCTTATTTTTTTACTTCTTCCTTATTGTATCTTTTTCACTTTACTGCACTATCTCATTATAGAATGATGTATATACGACTGCAAGTCCTTTTTCGATTTGCAAACAATTCTACTCATCCAGCTGATTCTCGATCAGGTTGACCGATACCAGTGTGGAGACACCTTTCTCCTGCATGGTGATACCGTAGAGACGGTCTGCCGCATTCATCGTACCACGTCGGTGCGTGATCACGATAAACTGCGTATTTTTTGTGAGTTTATGCAGATACTGTGCAAAACGGGTAACGTTGGAATCATCCAGCGCCGCCTCGATCTCGTCTAACAGACAGAATGGAGACGGTTTCAGGTTCTGGATGGCAAACAGCAGTGCGATCGCTGTCAGTGCCTTTTCTCCACCGGATAACTGCATCATATTCTGCAGTTTCTTTCCCGGTGGCTGGGAGATGATCTTAATACCTGCTTCCAGTACATCCTCATCCTCCATCAGTTCCAGCGTTCCCTTTCCACCGCCAAACAGCTGTTTGAATACCTTGTCAAATTCCTGACGGATCTCCTGGAATTTCTCCGTAAACTGTTTGCGCATTCCCTCATCCAGTTCCGCAATGATACCCTTCAGCGTTTCCGCTGCTTCTACCAGGTCAGTATGCTGTGCATTCAGGAATGTGTGACGTTCCAGAATCTCTTTATATTCTTCGATTGCATTGACATTGACATTTCCGAGTTTTCGGATCGCATCTTTTAATTCTGCAATCTGCTGGCGGATCTCACCGCGTTCCGGCATCTCTTCCATCCGGTAAGTATTCGCCTGTCCCGGCGTAACTTCATATTCTTCCCAGAGATAATTGATCTGATTTTCCTGTCGTTCTTCCAGTTTCTCTTTCTGGCTGTTCAGTCGGAAACATTCTTTATCCATTCGGCTGATATGTGCGGACAGTTCATCCCGGCGGCTGAAAAATGTTTTATGCTGGCTGCTCAGTTCCTCTTTCTTTGCCAGATAGTTCTGCATCTGCGTCTCATCTTCCTCGCGGATCCGCTCGGCTTCCTGAATCGTCTGCTGAATCGTCAGAATACCCTGTTCTTTTTCTTCTTTTTCCTTGCCGCCTGCCTCCAGTGCTTCCTGCATCTGCTGCAGTTCTTCCCGCATTGTTGCTTCTTCCTGATGGATACGGCTCAGATTCTCTCCTGCAAAACTTACTTTCTGCTCCAGAGATGCATAGTCTAACTGGATCTGGTTCAGTTCCTGACTGTAAGCGGCTTCTTTTTCCTGCAGCTGCTCCAGGATCTCCTGATGACTGTTCACCAGGGCTTCCTGTTCCTGTTCTCTGGTCGTCGACTGTTCCATCTCCTCACGAATCGACGAACTGCTGCCTTTGATCTCTGCGATCTGGTTTTCAATCTCACGGCCTTCTGCCTTCAGCTGTCCGTAACCGGTCCGCACTTCGCGGATGCGGGCTTCCGCCTGCGTAATCCCTACTTTCTCCGTGTTCTGACCGATCTGTAACTGCTGTAACTGCCGGGTCATCTCTGTCAGTTCATCCCGCAGGGCATTTCTTCTCTCCCGCTTGTCCAGGATCACTTTCTGGATCTTTTGCAGTTCTTCTTTCAGTGCACCGACTTTTCCTTCCAGTTCCTCGATCTCACGGCGCCGTCCCAGAAGATTACTGCTGTTTCGGAACGCACCACCGGTCATCGAACCGCCCGGACTCAGTGACTCTCCCTCCAGCGTTACGATACGCAGGGTGTGACGGTATTTTCTTGCAATTGCGATCGCATGATCGATCGTATCCACCACCAGTGTTCTTCCAAGAAGCTGGGACAGAAGGGTACGATAGGTACTCTCCGCCGTCACCAGCGTATCGGCAAGTCCGATCACTCCCTGTTCTTTTAAAGCTGCCGGACTCTGAAAATTGCTGTTTCTCATATTGGTCAGTGGCAGGAAAGTTGCCCGTCCGTACCGGTTCTTTTTCAGATATTCGATCATCCCTTTGGCAGTCTGTTCGTTATCCGTAACAATGTTCTGGATACTTCCGCCAAGTGCCGTTTCCACAGCCACTTCATACGCTTTCTCTACCTTGATCAGATCCGCAACAACACCGTGGATCCCCGGCTGGCGGTCTCTTTGTTCCATGACACGCCGGATACTGTTGCCGTATCCTTCATAACGCTCCGCGATATTCCGCAGAGATTCCAGACGGGATGCCTCTCTGTGGTAGGCGGTCTGCCCCTGTTCGAGTTTTTTATTCTGCTCTTCCATCTGGCTTCGCAGAGAAGTGACTTCCCGCTCCACTTTCCGGTACTCCATCTGGATACCGTCCATCTGGACGCTGATTTCTTTGTATTTTTCCTGATGTCCCTGGATGATCTCCTGTTGCTGGGACTCGTCACTTTTCAGTTTCAGCACACGCTGGCTGAGTGCTGCTTTTCGGATCCCGATCTGCTCAAGCATCGCATCGTAACGCTGCATCTTACCTTTTGTTGATGCCCGCTGATTCAGGATCTCGATGATCTCACTCTTTCCATCCTCGATGATCTGACTGGTTTCTTCTATACTCTGATGCAGGATCGCCAGTTTTTCTTCCGCTTCTTTTTTTCTGACAGCTGCTTCACCGAGATTTTCTTTCAGGGCTTCCTGCTCCTGTTCATGTCCCTGCGCTTCCTGCTGTCTGCGTTCGAGATCCTGCCGGATCGCCTGCATCCGTTCTTCGTAGTGCTGATGGTTCTGCTGTGCCGCCCGGATCTGTTCTTTCAACAGTTCCACGCTGTTTTCCAGCTGTTGCTTTTTCAGAGCATTCTCCCCTGCCTGGGTCCTCGCTTCCTGAATCTTTGTATCCAGTTCTTCCAGCTCTTTTTCCAGACGTTCGTATTCTGCCTTCGTCTGGTCAAACTGTGCCTGTGTCTGCTGTAATTCGCCCTGAGAAATTCGGTATTTTTCCTCTGTTTCCTTTAACTGTTCTCTGATGTGAGCACTCTCTGCCAGATACATGTTCACATCCAGAATTTTCAGTTCTTCTTTTTTCTTCAGATAAATTCTGGCTGTCTCTGACTGGCGTTCCAGAGGTCCCAGCTGTCTGGTAAGTTCCGACAGAATATCCGTCACACGAACCAGGTTCTGCTGTTCTTCATCCAGTTTCTTCAACGCGGTAGCTTTTCTTCGCTTGAATTTGACGATACCGGCAGCCTCGTCAAAAAGTTCTCTTCGCTCTTCCGGCTTTCCACTCAGAATCTTATCGATCTGTCCCTGTCCGATGATGGAATATCCTTCTTTACCGATACCGGTGTCATAGAAAAGTTCATTGATATCTTTCAGACGGCAGCTGGTTCCATTTAACAGATACTCACTCTCTCCGGAACGGTACAGCCGTCTGGTAACGGTTACTTCTTCGTATTCGATATCCAGTTTGTGATCGGAATTATCCAGCGTAATGGCAACCGACGCAAAACCAAGCGGTTTTCTGGTCTCTGTACCGGAGAAAATAACATCCTGCATGTTTCCTCCACGCAGCTGTTTTGCACTCTGTTCTCCCAGTACCCAGCGGACAGCATCGCCGACATTGCTCTTTCCACTTCCGTTCGGACCTACGATGCCGGTGATACCGTTATGGAATTCAAATACGATCTTATTGGCAAAGGATTTGAATCCCTGTACTTCGATACTCTTTAAATACATACGTCACCTACTGTTTTTTGTTTTCCGCAGCTTTCAGGCGACAGATCGCGCGGTATGCAGCCATCTGTTCAGCTGCTTTCTTGGTTCTTCCGCTTCCCTGTCCCATGCACTGTTCACCGATCCACACTTCCACAGAAAATGTCTTATCATGATCCGGTCCGCTCTCACCCAGCGGATGGTAGGAAATTTCTCCCGGAAAATTTCCCTGTACCATCTCCTGGAAGATAGTCTTGCTATCAAAAAAGAGTTTTTTATGTTCGATATCATTTAACACATAATCCAACACAAACTCTTTTGCATTAGCAAATCCACCATCCAGATAAACCGCACCGATCACTGCCTCCAGTGCATCGGAGGTCACCGAATCCCTGTGTCGTCCGCCGGTCATCTCTTCGCCCTTTCCCAGACGCAGAAAACTTCCCAACTCAATCTCTCTGGCACAGAACGCCAGTGTCGGCTCACATACCAGACTCGCACGCAGCCTGGTCAGTTCTCCCTCCGGCATCTGTGGAAACTGCGTGAATAAATGCTCACTGCTTACCAGTTCAAGCACCGCATCTCCCAGAAACTCCAGCCGCTCGTTACATTCGATCCGGTTCATTCTGTGTTCATTGGCATAAGAGCTGTGACGCAATGCCTTTTCCAGAAGTTCCGGATTCTGAAAGTGATATCCTATCTTTTTTTCCAGTTCCTTTAATTCTCTCATAATATCTCCCAATTTCTCTTATTCGACAACGCTCTGGATCAGTTCCACTGCATCGCCAACCGTCACGATTTTTTCTGCTTCTTCCTGTGGAATCTCGATGTCAAATGCATCTTCCACGCCAAGAATGATCTGATACAGATCCAGGGAATCCGCTCCCAGATCGTCGGTAAATGTAGTACCCGGCATTACCTCCGAAGCATCCACATTCAGTACTTCTGCAATTATCTGCTGTAATTTTTCCAGTTCCATCTCTAGTTTTCCCCCTTTTTCTCCTGCTTCATATTCTCCTGAATCTTTCCGCAGATGTCTTCTTTTGAAAATGCAATACACTGGATCAGTGAATTCTTAATCTCATTTGCTTTTGAACTTCCGTGTGCTTTTACCACCAGACCTTTCAGACCGAGAAGCGGTGCTCCGCCGTATTCGCTGGCATCAAAACTTTTCAGTGTCTCTTTCAGTGCCGGTTTTACCAGAAGTGCTCCGATCTTGCTGCGCAGGCTGGACATCATACCTGCCTTTACTTTGGAAATCAGCGTAGAACCAACGCCTTCATACAGTTTCAGAATTACATTTCCCACAAATGCTTCGCAGACTACAACGTCACAGACACCTTTCGGGATATCCCTTGCTTCCACATTTCCGATAAAATTAATGTCTTTACATTCTTTTAATAACGGGAATGTCTCTTTTACCAGCGCATTTCCTTTTTCTTCTTCTGCACCGATATTTACCAGACCTACTTTCGGGTTCTTGACTCCCATAACATATTCCATGTAAATCGATCCCATACGTGCAAACTGCACCAGATGAGAAGAACGGGCGTCCACATTGGCACCGCAGTCGATCAGAAGAGAAACACCGGTTGCAGTAGGGATCAGTGGTGCCAGCGGTGCACGTTCCACCCCTTTGCTCTTTCCTACCAGAACCTGTCCGCCTACCAGTACCGCTCCGGTACTTCCGCAGGATACAAAAGCAGATGCCTCCTGGCTTCTCACCATGCGCAGCGCTTTTACCAGAGAGGAGTCTTTCTTTTTCTGGATTGCCTGTACCGGTGGTTCTCCGGTTTCAATGATCTCGGACGCGTGAACCACTTCCAGGCGGTCTTTCGGATAGGAATATTTTTCCAGCTCTTTTTTCAGGACCTCTTCCTGTCCTACCAGATACACGAACAGTTCCGGTTTTTCATTCAGTGCATCAATGACACCTTTTACCGGCTCCTGCGGCGCGTAATCTCCACCCATGGCGTCCACGGCAACTTTTATATATTCACTCATATTCTGTCCTCTTTTCTCATAAACCTCGCGTATTCTCTTCCGGCATTTCTTTTTCGGAACAAGAAACGTATAACTATCTATATGATACTAGACATTCTGCAAAAAAGCAACCAAAAAAGGATCTGCCTTTCACAGACAGATCCTTTGCATATTTCTTTCTGTTTACTGCATGATTCCGTCAGATCCCAGATGATATCCATCTATATCTGCATCACATACCATTGCTCCGTTTTCATCAAAATAGAACCAGTTATCTCCCCACTGATACCATCCGGTACGGATATAACCGTTTTCGTCAAACAGATACCATTTTCCTTTGATTTCTTCCCAGCCATTTGCCGGATAAGTACCGTCTTCTCTCTGATACCACCAGTTATCGCCGCTCTGCTGCCAGCTTCCGGTTTCTTCTGTGGCTTCCGTATCATCGGTTGCAGCTTCCTGTTCCGTGATGGTTACACATTTTGTTCCGCTGGCTGTCAGCTGAACGCCATCTCCTACGGTATTGGTTACTACCACATAGTAGTAAAGTGTTCCGGATTCTGTAGTCGGCGGTGTATAAGTAGCTTCTGTTGCTCCGTCGATCGCGGTTCCGCCACCGTTGGAATCAACATTGTTACGATACCACTGGTAGCTTAATGTTCCTTCTGATACCGTAGCTTCCACGGTTATAGGATCTGCTGTTGCATGCAGATCATAAGTCACCGGATCTCCCATCTCGGAAGTAATCTCCGGTTTCCCCACACTGTCGTCAATATTGGCAGCGTTCAGATCCACCGTTTTCTCTTCTTTCTGTGTCTCTTCACTGTTGCTGCCTACCAGAATACCAATCGTATCTTTTGCCGAGCAGGCTGTCATCAGCGGCATACAGCAAAGTACCACGCCTGCAAGTAATCCCCTTTTTAATTTCATATATAGTACTCCTTTTATTTTTAAAATGTGTAACTGTTCCGTACAGTTACTAAAATGTTACAATTTCTTTTCATCCCTGTGTCATATTGTAACATTTTCAGAATTATCTGTCAACTGGATGGATCTCCCATCTTCCTATCCGGTTCTCTCTCTTTTACAGCTGAGCCGTTACAAAAATGTCGTAGATCGCACGGATCGCAGTCTCAAAATCACGATTTTCCACACCGATGATAATATTCAGTTCACTGGATCCCTGATCGATCATCTTTACATTGACATGCTTATGTGCCAGTGCTGAGAAGATTCTTCCTGCTGTACCTCTGTTTCTTCGCATACCTCTTCCAACGACCGCGATCAATGCCAGATCTGCTTCCAGATCGATGGCATCCGGTGCTACCGCACGGTGAAGACCTGAGATAATGTTCTGTTCCTTTTCTTCGAATTCACTCTGATGCACATACACAGTCAGTGTGTCAATGCCGGAAGGCATATGTTCAAAGGACAGCCCGTTATCCTCAAATACCTGAAGAACTTTTCTGCCAAATCCGATTTCAGAGTTCATCATATCTTTCTCGATATTAATAGAAGCAAATCCTTTTCTTCCCGCAATACCTGTGATCGTATAGGCCGGTTTGTAGCAGGTGCTTTCCACAATAACCGTACCTTTATCCTGCGGACGGTTCGTGTTACGGATATTGATCGGGATACCTTCCTGACGAAGCGGGAAAATAGCATCTTCGTGCAGTACAGTGGCTCCCATATAAGCCAGTTCCCGGAGTTCTTTGTATGTAATTGTCTCAATGACGGCCGGGTTATCCACGATACGCGGATCTGTTACCAGCATACCGGAAACATCGGTCCAGTTTTCATACAGATCTGCATGGATCGCTTTTGCAACGATGGATCCGGTTACATCAGAACCTCCACGGGAAAATGTCTTCACACTTCCATCATGGAGAGATCCATAAAATCCCGGGATTACTGCATGATCGATTCCTCCCAGTCTTTCTGCCAGCTTTTTATAAGTCATCTCACCGTCCAGATTTCCGTTATCTTCAAAGAAAATACATTCTGCAGGATCCACAAATGTGTAACCCAGATAATTTGCCATCACGATACCGTTCAGGAATTCTCCTCTGGATGCTGCATAGTCACTTCCTGCCTGCGCAATGAAGTTTTTCTCAATCTCTGCAAACTGTTCATCCAGTTTCAGATCCAGTCCCAGTCCGTCAATAATTTCCTGGTATCTCGCCTGGATTTTTTTGATCTTTCCTGCAATCTTTTCACCTTTTTCAGCTGCCCGATAACATTCATAGAGCATGTCGGTTACTTTGATATCTCCATCAAAACGCTTTCCCGGTGCTGACGGAACCACATAACGTCTGGATTCATCTGAACGGATGATATCACCTACTTTTTTAAACTGTTCCGCACTGGCAAGAGAGCTGCCGCCAAACTTCACTACTTTTTTCATGTTTTCCTCCTCTGTGCATAACTGTACATATGCGGTTTTTCATTTTTCTCCTATTATAGATTTCTCATTTTCATATGTCAATAATAATGTCTTGCTCCGGATAGCACAAAAATCATGCTCTCGCATGATTTTTGCATAAAAACGATATACTGACTGGTTTATTTTTCCATCTCACCCTCACGGTATTTTTCAATCTGCTCATAGTTGCTTGCAAGAGCACCCGTTCCGCTTGCACCATTTGGTCCGAAACGAAATACAAATTTCAGAAGGATTGGCGTTATGATAGTCGTGATCACAACTACAATAACCACAGGTCCCAGGAAGGAAGATCCCATCAATCCGAGAGCCGATCCTTTATCAGCAACGATCAGTGCAACCTCACCTCGGGAGATCATACCGACACCGATACGGGCACACTGGTAATTCTTATATCCACACACTTTTGCACCCAGTCCGCAGCCCAGCACTTTCGTCAGTACTGCGACGATTACCAGAACAACTGTAAATCCCACAACTTTTCCGTTCATAGCCGGAAGTACAACTTTGATACCGATACTTGCAAAAAACAGCGGCGAAAGAAGCATATAAGAAATCGTATCGAATTTGGATGCCAGCCACTGTGTTCTCTGTGTCTTGGATACTACCAGACCTGCCACGAAAGCACCTGTGATATCTGCCACGCCGAAGAATACTTCTGCGCAATATGACAGCAACAGACAGAATACAAATACCATGATTGCATGGCGATGCAGTGGTCTGTTTGTCAGTTCTTCCCATTTTTTGTAACCATAATAGAATGCCACACCTGCAATCAGCGCAAATGCAAAGAAACCTACGATTTTTAACAGTACCATACCGAGGCTTACGGAAGAGTCTGCCATACTGGTAACAATTGTCAGTGCAATAATACCCAGAATATCATCGATAATTGCAGCTCCTAGGATCGCATTACCGGAATGAGTTTTTAATTTTCCCATCTCTTTCAGCGTTTCCACACTGATACTTACAGACGTTGCCGTCAGGATAACACCGATAAAAATATTCTGTAAAAACGCACTGGCTCCCGCATCAGAATCGATAATTCCGGGCTTGTTAAAGAAATATGCCACGGCAAACCCGCCTGCCAGAGGTACCAGAACACCCAGCAATGCGATCACAAACGAGGCTTTTCCGCTCTTCTTTAACTCGTCGATATCCGTCTCCATACCTGCACAGAACATCAGAACCACAACTCCGATCTCCGCAGCATCATGAATAAAAGTGGTCTCATGGAGAATATTAAGACAGGCCGGTCCCATCAGGAGACCTGCCAGCAATGCCCCTACCACCTGTGGCATATTGTAACGACGTGTTACCAGTCCGAGGATCTTCGTAGTAAGCAGGATCAATGCCAGATCCAGTAAAAAATTGTACGTTGTTTCCATGTTTTTTCCTCCCTGTGTTTTGCGGTTCCCATCTTCAGGTCAGAACCGCACTGTTGCCTACTATAGCATTTTTACACCGGAAAGACAATATTTTTTAATAAAATTTTAATATTTATCTTACCGCTCAATGGAGGTTTTCCAGTTCTTTCATTCGTTTTCTCCGGCGCAGACGTTCACCGCTTTTATTATATACAAAGAACGATTCCACCAGCAGTTTATTAAAGGGACCCAGTTTGTCCTTGGTTGTTTTATCGTACCGGGTTCCGCCACAGGTAATATAGGAAACACTTTTTACATATTTGATCAGATCCGATTCACAGCGGATATTATCCGGCAGTTTGGTGTACGCCATTCCGATGCATTCCAGTCTGTGGGCATCGCTTCCCCCAAATCCGGGTTTATGATACTTTCTGGCCAGTTTTCTGGCCTTTTCGTTCACTTCTTCTGATTCGCAGGCATTGAAAACTTCCACAAAGTCAAACTGTTCCATCAGACTTTTCAGCCGTTCTTCGTGAAACTTCTTTCTCGCCTGGGTTTTGATCAGACTGAGGTATTTTTCTCCGTATGGATGCGCCGGTCCGACAATTCCTCCGTATTTGTGTACCACCATGATCAGAATCTGAGCCGGCAGACCGCGCAGTTCAAGAAGTTTCAGCTTCACTCCCTCCGGCATGATCACCAGCATATGTCCACAGTCGATCGTATCATATTCCACACCCTTTAACACCACGAAATCTGTATGATTCTTTCCTTTGATGGAATCTCTCCATTCCCGGTAACCGTCATAAGAGTTGTGATCGGATACCAGCATCCCGCCGAATCCTTTTTCTTTCAGTTTTTTGATATATTCTTCGATCATGACTTTTCCATCCATGGAACCTTCCTTGGTATGGCAATGCATATCGAACTTCATATACCCTCACCCCTTTTCGTACAGTTTTCATAACGACCTGTCTTTTTGCGCTTTCGCAGATAGTCATTACTATTTTCTTTACAGATATTATAACCTTTTTCCGACACGGTTACAAATTATAATTGTAAAATTTATAATAACTATTCAATAGTCACTGTACCGCGAGGTGTTTTGGCATGAATATGCCAAAATCCCGAGACATACAAGCCAAAATGTATGCGATCACCACAAGTTCGCATGGTTTCTTCATTTCCGCATCGGGTTAATATGCCGTCCTGCAGCGATCAGGAGAAGAGCGGAACAGCCCAGCTGTACCAGAATCGACAGTTCTACCATATGCTCCACCCCAAAAGAATGGCTGTAATCTCCAAAATAATCACACAGCCGTACCAGTCCGTAGGCGTTGGTTGTCTGCTGTCCGATCAGTCCATACAGCGTGACTGCCGGATTAAAATACAGAAGATAAACCAGCCCGCCAAGCCGGATGCCTGTAAAGCCTTCCTGGTACATTCCCCGCATCTGCTGAATATAGCCGGTTCCAAACAGGATACCCATCGTTCCGAACACCAGAAGTACCACTGTCACATAACTTAAAATCACCGCAACCGTAGTTTTACGTATGATCGCCGAATAAAAGATAGCGATACTTCCTATAAATATACCGGTGATGACAAGATTCAGGATCAGCTGAAACAGATTTACCAGAGTAATTCCTCCATAGATCAGCACCAGTCCTATTACAGGAAGTGTTGAAAAGGAAATAAGGAAAATCAGGCAGAGAGAAGATTCCAGTTTTCCCAGAATAATTTTCCAGGGACTCAGATGGGTGGTGAGAAGCAGATCCAGGGTCTTTCTCTCACGTTCCCCCGCAATGGCACCTCCTGCCAGTCCCGGGATCAGTATACAGATGGCAAGGAACAAACCATATCCCATCAGGACATAGCACTGGATCGGAAAACGGTACTGCAGGATCGTCATATAATTTTCTCTTCCGCTCAATCCCATCTGTGCGATCAGGGCAAACAATGCCAGAACCAGATTCACGCCGAGAATAATCCAGGCACATTTCATATTTCTTGTATAACGTTTCATTTCATTTTCCAGAACCGGATTCTTCCTCATACTGTCGTTCCTCCCTGTACCGGATCTGTAAGATGGAAAAATACAGATTCCAGATTATTGTGTTCTCTGCGAAAAGAAGTTACCAGCACCTTCTGCTCCACCAGTTGTCTCAGAAGCTGCGCCTCTTCTTCCCTGCTTCCGGTAAAAAGAATGGAAATCATATTTTTATCGATTGCTATTCTGGATACCAGCGGGTGCCGGTTCAGCAGGTGAACGGCAGTCTCCAGATTCTGATATACCTCGATCAGGATCGGATTGGAACTGTCGATAGAGGTCATGATTTCATCGATGGGACCTTCCAGTACCATTTTCCCCTGATGGATAACTCCGATATTGCTGCACATATCTGCCAGATCAGACAGAATATGTGAACTGATCAGTACCGTATATCCCTCTTCACACAAACTCCGCAAAACTTCTTTAAAGATCCTCCTTGCACCCGGATCCAGTCCGGATGCCGGCTCATCCATCACCAGAAGCTGTGGCCGGTGAATCATGGCACGGGCAAGACAGAGCCTCTGCTGCATCCCTCTGGATAATTCATCTACCATACGGTCCTCAATATGAAAGAGATGTACCCGTTCCAGTACCTCCGAAGCCCTTAAGCGCCCCTCTTTTTCATCGATTCCATAGGCAGCCGAATAAAATTCCAGATATTCCATCACCGTCAGATTATCATAGACACCGAAAAAATCCGGCACATAGCCGATCTTGCTTTTTAAGACGCGTGTCTCCTTTTCTGCCCGGATACCATCGATCCACACTTTTCCTGAAGTCGGCCGCAGTAATCCGGATATGATTCGGATCGTGGTCGTTTTTCCGGCACCGTTTGGTCCTACAAATCCATACAGCTGTCCATGCCCGATTTCCATATTCAGTCCGTCCAACGCCGTTACGTGAGGATACCTTCTGGTCAGACTTTCAATCTTAAGCATCCGGGGTCACCACCTTTCCTGTGATCTGCAGACAGGGAAGTGTACAGTTTTTATTTGTAACATCCATGTCGTCCGCCACCTGATAGCGAACCCGCAACGTCCCCTCTGCCGACAGATATTTTTCCAGTTCCGTCCCGTCAAACAATTTTTCCCATTTTGAAATCGTCTCATATTCTCCACTGGACCAGCAATAAAAAGCAACCTGCCCACGAAATGGTTCAAAATATTTCGGATCATCATATTCCGGTTTAAAGAATTTTATCTCTGTAATTTCTCCCAGTCCGGAAAGATCATAGTTAAGGACTGCATCCTGTCCGTACATCAGATTCGTTCCCGCGGTCGCGCTTCCACTTTCCACAGAAGCCAGCACTTCTGCGTTGGGACAGAATATGGTTCCCTCTTCCTTTTGCCAGCTGATATCCACCGGCATATAAAACTGTGAGATTCCGTCTACTTCATAACCGGAATTCATCTCAAAAGAAGTATCACTGTTGGAAATCGTTCCGAGGAGGCAGACGCCTTCCGTTTCTTTTCTCTGTGCATCCCATACCTGTTCCATCACGGCGTTCACCGCATAATCCGGATACTCTGCATCTTTCAGATCCAGATATTTTCTCAGAATCTTTTCCAGACCTCCATTTCCATAGGAATGGATTTTTTCGGAAAAAGTACCTTCTTCTCCCGGTTCCAAATCTCCCAGAAATACGATACGGTTCGTGAGTACAAGAATCGCATTCTCGATTCTGTATCCTGTAGGGTTCTTCCATCTGCCTTCGATATGCTCATTGTCCCCGGATGCATGGATCTGTATTTCTTCTTCCGGTGATACCGCATGATCCCGGTTCAAAAAAAATGCATTGCCTGCAAACACCGGCAGCCTGCTGAATGTCAGTTTGTAGCAGTCTTCTTTTTCGTAGATTTCCACTTTATCCGTGATATCTGTATTGACCTCTTCTACACTGTATCCGCTTTCTGAAGACATTGTCAGATGATAACTTTTATCCAGATAGAGCTGATATGTACTGTTATATGGTGCCTGTACACCCAGCTGCATCGTTTCTCCCCAGATATGATCCTGCTGGGTATACATCCGTTTCATGGTAAGTACCGGAGCAGTCAGTCTGGTGCTTGTCCCCATCACTGCCATAATACCAAGGAAAAGAACGGAAAGCAGTGTAACTCCTGACCAGAAATATTTTCTTTTTCCCTGTCTTTTCAGGATCAGGTACAGTCCCGGTCCTGCCACACAGGCATAAAAAAGAATCAGTATAAAATATTTGATCAGACTGGGGCGTTTTCGTACCGGAATCTGACTGGTGTCATAGCCGGTAGATACAACATAGCCCCATTTTTCACTGATCCTGTCAAAAAATGTTGGTCGTGTTTCTCCATTCAGAAAATCCTGAAATATTTCAAAAAAATCCTGCCCGGCTTCAGCGGTAAGCAGGATACCCCCTTCCTGCTGCCATCGATGGAGTGTCACCCACTGTTCTCCGGAAATCGCAGCCTCCGATTTGATCAGCAGTGCATCCAGTTGACCCAGATCTTTCCAGCTGTCCGGAATCTCCGATGCATCCATCTGATAAACAGACACAAAAATATCTCCCATGCCTTCGGTAGTATCCGCAGAAATCTGTATCCCGTCAAGCTGTTGCACATCTTCCGGCTGTGCTCCTATAATTCCGATCAGTGCAATGTTCTGGTTTGCAGAAAAGTTCTTACTCAGTGATTCTGTCTGTACTGTTCGGGATCCATCTTTCAGATACGCCTGTACGGTACCGTTGGCCCATGGAAATGTCAGATAAAACGTTTCCTGCCGTGTTTCCCCTGCAGCGAGTGCTATATTTTTCTTCCATACGCACACTTTGCTTCTGGTATAGTCCATATCATTGCCGATCATCGTCAGGCTCTCTCCCAGATCAGATTCCTGACTTCCGGCAACCGGCACTTCCATCTCCAGCTGTCCTTCAAACGCTTCCCCATGATTTGTCAGTGTTGCCGTAACCGGCAGGCAGGCATCGCTATTTCCCTCCTTGCCGTTAAATCCCCAGTTTAATGTTATCTCAATATCGTTCTCCGGCTCATCTTCTGCCCATACCATGCAGGGCAGCAGTAAGATCAGCAGTACCAGTACTATTCCCCGGATATATTTTCTCATGTCTGTCTCTCCTTTGTCTGTTGCAACGGAAGCCATACAGAAAATACCGTTCCGTCAAGATCACTTTTCACCTGTACATCTCCGCCGTGAAGCACTGCGATCTGATGAACGATGGCCAGTCCAAGACCGGTTCCTCCCGTATTCTGTGAACGCGACTGCTCCACCCGGTAAAACTTCTGAAATAATTTTTCCAGATCTTCTTTCGGAATCACATATCCATAGTTGATCACCTGCACCAGAACATGTTCCTGTACCACTTTTGCTTCCACACGGATGATTTTTCCGTCTTTTCCATATTTGACCGCGTTATTCAGAAGATTTTCAAAAAGGCGTGCCAGCAGATTGCCGTCCCCCTCCAGGGGGATTCCATGTTCCGCGCAGCTGAACTGTGCTTCCAGACCGTTCTTTTCAAAACTTGGCCACGCTTCATCCAACAACTGCTCCAGTAGTTTCTGCAGATCCAGCTGTTCCAGATGCAGGCTCATCTCTTTATGTTCCATCTTTACAAATCCAAACAGTTCATTCGTCAGTTGTTCCAGATGAATGGCTTTCCGATAGGCAATATCCAAATACTGCTGCCGCACCTGTTCATCCAGGTCCGGTTTATTTCTTACCCAATCCAGATAACCGATCACCGAAGTCAAGGGTGTCCGAAGGTCGTGCGCCACACTGGTTACCAGATCGTTCTTGGTCCGTTCCGCTTCCCGTTCCCGTTCCATCAGATCTTTGACATGTCGCTCCATCTGGTTCATATACCGGGCGATCTCACCGAATTCATCCAGATTCTCTACCGGGATTTCCTGATTCAGATCCCCGTTTGCAATATCCCGCATCGCACGCTCCAGCATCCGCACATAACTCATGTATTTGTGGATCAGCGTGTAAAAAGTAAGAAGAAAGGTCAGTGCTCCGCAGACCGCAAGGATCAGCAGGCGATAATTCGGATACAGCCCGTCCGGTCCCAGCATGGCACTGCGATATCCCATGTAGCGCAGCGTTCCCGCCACCTTATAGATCAGAAATGCCATGATAACTTCCATGATACCGGTAACCGCCAGACTGATGATCGTATACCAGGCAATCCTCCCCTCAAATGTTCGAATAAATCTACTGCTCAATTTTATATCCTACCCCCCAGACTGTAGTGATGATCTTGTCGGTTCGGGTGTCGTCTTTCATCTTTCCGCGAAGCCGACGGATATGTACCATGACGGTATTGTTTGCCTCATAGACCTTCTCGTTCCATACCTTTTCAAAAATCTCATCGGTGCTGAACACTCGTCCCGGATGAGAAGCCAGCAGATACAAAATGTCAAATTCGATCGGAGTCAGCTTGACACTCTCTCCATCCACAAACACCTGATGTGTCTCTTTGATAATCGTTACATGATTCAGTCGGATCGTGCTGTCCTCCTCCTCCTTCTTCTCATTCGCCGGATTCAGATCCCGGTAACGCCGAAGCTGAGATTTCACCCGCGCCATCAGTTCCAGCGGATTAAACGGTTTCGTCACATAATCATCCGCCCCGGTCGTAAGTCCCACAATCTTATCTAACTCCTGTGTCTTGGCACTTACCATAATAATCGGCACATTGTGCTTCTCCCGAATCCTCCGGCACATCTCCAACCCGTCCATCTTCGGCATCATAATATCCAAAAGCACCAGATCAATCTTCTCCCGCTCCATAATCGCAAGCCCTTCCAGCGCATCCGAACTCTTCACCACCTGATACCCGTCACTGATCAGATACAACTCCAACAGATCCGCAATCTCCTGTTCATCATCCACAACTAAAATTCTGGTCTCTTTCATCTCCCATATCCTCCATATCCCATTATGTATTTCTCAGAATGTTACCCATCCCTGCCTCACAGAATCCTCTCTGCCAAACAGAACAGTCACTTCCAAATATTTTTTCGTACTCCACCGGGCAACCCGCCCACCTGTTCCCCTACAGTGTACCATCATTCCCCCACCAAAGTCCTTACCAAAAACTTAAAATCTCACGAACCCTTCTCTAGAGCGTGTTTGAAAAATCATTCCTGTAATCTGCACGCCCCACTTTGCGGCATATTTTACCTTCGTTCGGTTGACGTAGCCCGCTACGCCGCCCTCATTCAGGAAAAATCTCCCACAAACTGTGACGCACATCTTGCAGAAAGCCTTTTTCAAACACGCTCTAG